>OIIC01000666.1_pt1 | contig 9056 bp, 6 predicted proteins | sample 1582941 | NCBI WGS metagenome assembly OIIC01 (sample SAMN02674970, study PRJEB24791) | human gut metagenome, SKBSTL043 | isolation source: stool | host: Homo sapiens | place: USA | reverse complement strand
AAGGGGGTAATTCAAAAAGAATGGGATGAAGCATTAGCAAACCTTGATCTAAGTAAGCTCAAAGAGGATATAAATTGGGGGATGATCTTTGGTGATATGAGTAAAGTTACCAAGAAACAATTACAGCAGGTAAAGAAACAGTTGCAAGAATTTAAAAGGTCTCCTGAGTTCAAAACCTCCACCCCGGAACAGATCAAAGTGATAGAAGAAGCTTTGAATAACATAAATACAGCATTGGTTGATAAAGGTGGTTTCTTTGGAGGATTGACGGACTCTCTTACTGAATATGAAGGCACTGTATATAAAGTAAAAGAGGCACAGGAGGAGTTGGAAAAGGCATTGAAATCAGGCGATGAAGTTGCTATAGAGAAAGCGAAGAAGAAAAAGAACGCAGCAGAACAAAATCAAGCTAATGCACAGGCAAATGTAGAAAAGTCTAAAGACAAGGCAATCAGTAATATTACTGCTGTCTCCAATGCCATCGTGCAACTCGGTAAAGAGAATGTTAGTTTGTCTGATATTGGAAATACAGTTGGAACCCTTGTTGATGCCCTAAGCTCTTCAGGAACCAAAATAGGTGGAATCATTTCAGCTATCTTATCTATAATAGATGCCGCAGGTGAAGTGGGTACTTTTCAATATGGTATGGATATTATCGAAAACATATCAAGTACTGTAACCGACGCTTTCGCGAGGGACACAGAATCCATAACTGGACTAGATATGAGTTTCATGAAAAGTGCTGATTATGACGACTACAACGAACTTGTTGAGCAGTATGACACTTTGATAGATGTCTGGGATCAGCTACTAGATAAGAAAAAGGCATATATAAAAGAATCTTACGGAATAGAAGCGACAAAAGCCGGACAAGAGGCATTGGACTTATTAAATTCCGAGAGGAAAATAACAAGGGAACTAGCTAGTTCGCGCTTGGATGCTGGTGCAAGTTCTGGTAGTCATTCTATGAATTATCGAATGTGGAAAGGTTCTTATGATTACAACGGCACTAACTGGAAAGATGTGGCTGGCGATATATCTAAATCCCTTGGCGGTGTTGACTTCAGTAGTATGTGGAGTATGCTTGATATGTCATCAGAACAGTTGGAATGGATTAAGATTAATTACTCTGGGTTGTGGGCAAGTATGGATGGTGATTTCAGGGGTTATCTTGACGACATTATTCAATATGGAGATACGGAAAAGGAAATTCTTAAGTCTATTAATGAACAGCTTACCCAAACATCCTTTGATAGCTTATTTGATAGCTTCTTGAATACCCTTATGGATATGGATGCTTCTTCAAAGGACTTTGCCGATAGCTTTGAAGAATACATGAGAAAGGCTATTTTTACTTCAATGTTTGCTAAAAACTACGAGGATGAATTAACCAAATGGTATGAGGCTTTCGCTGAAGCTAATAAAAAGGAGGAGGGGATTACAGAAGATGATGTTAAGAATCTAAGAAATAGATGGGATAACATTGTAAACGGTGCATTATCAGACCGCGAAGCTTGGGAGAAAATAGTAGGTAGCTCTGGTTCTGAATCATCACGTGAAGCTTCAAAGAAGGGTCTTGCAACGGCTTCACAAGATTCTGTTGATGAACTTAACGGACGCTTTACAGTCATTCAGGGACATACCTACGAAATCAACAGTAGTGTGAAAGTCATCCAGTCGGATACAGCGAAGATTGCCGAAAAATTATCATTCCTTACCAGCATGGACAAGAACATGAGCGACATGGTTAGAGGACATGATATAATCGTAGCCCATCTTTCTAACATTGAAGGGTATACAGCAAATCTTGTTGATATTAGACAATTCATGTATTTTATGAAATTAGGGATTGATTCACTTAACACTAAAGGTATAACACTTAAGCGATGAAAGGGCAATTACTAATAGACAGAATAGATGCTTATATCAGTTTGGGTATATGTATTACAAAGGGAAGTTATAATAACCTGGTAGCATTTCCAACCATGAAGGAACCGGACAAGAATGATTGGCCGGAAGAAGACGGACAGGAATTTGATCTTTCTAGTCCTACATTGGATACGGCTGAAGTAAGCATTGAGTTTGCATATATAGGCAGTTTGGGTATTGGTGGACTGATTGATATACTTTCTGACTTGAGTTATCATGAATTTTACTTTCCCTTAATCGGCAGGAGTTATAAGTTACGTCTGTCTTCCCAAAGCAGCTATGTTATTAATCCGGGCCTTGAAGTTGCTAAATTTATTTTTAGTAACGACTTCCCCCGAGAAGTCGATTATAAATATCAGGAGCCCGTAAATGAGCTTCCAATGCCTAAAGGTTACGAGATTGATGACAAAGACTTATCCGATTATGGCGTAGTCGTATTGCAAGGTAGTAATGCCGAGATATTAAAAACTCCGGCAGTAAAAAAGAACCTATTGCAGAATTTCAAACGTCAAGATGGAGCAATCTATGACGGTGAAGTTGTGAAATTCCAAACCAAAGAAGTATCTCTCAAATGCCTGATGCGGGCCGGGACAATTGAAGCGTTCTGGCGAAATCGCAATGCCCTACTCTATGATCTCACAAAACTGTCAATCAAGACTGATGATGAAGGATATGAGTATTCCGACGCGGAACGTATATTTTATTGTGATGAGTGGAGTGAAAGCTATCCCTGTTATTACAAGTCCTGTCAGACAAATACTTTTATGCTAAATAATGGTGTATGGTGGGAGTTCACTTTAAAACTTGTTTTTACCAGCTTCCGGATCGGAGAAACGGAGTTCTTGCTTGCATCCGAAGCGGGTGAGTTTATCATAACAGAGGATGGAGAATTTTGTATTGACTTAAATTGATGTATTATGCCAGTAAAAAAGAAAAAAATATCAGAATTAGATGAAGCCCAGAACATGAAGGGCTTCTTTACCATCGGTTACCGGATAGTAAACGGTGTCAAAACGAGCTTGAAATTCGGGCTAGAGAAGATTCAGACGGCATTAGATAATATGCTCAAGGCTACGAGTGATGCACAAACAGCTACTACCGATATGAGGCAGTTAGAAGCCACAGTTGAAGAGAATGAATCAGCCCGTGAAACAGCCGAATCCCGTCGTAATGCTTCCGAACAATCCAGGCAGACAGCCGAAACGAATCGTTCCCGTGAAGAGCAGGCCCGGGAAGCTGCTGAATCAGTTCGTATCACTAATGAAAATGCACGCAAATCTGCCGAAACTTCCCGTGTGTCCGAAGAAGATAAAAGAAAGACTACCGAAACAGAACGCGTTACGGCTGAAACCGGACGTTCCTCTGCTGAAAATATCAGAAAGCAAAATGAAGATGCGCGTAAGACAGAAGAAGCGGCCCGCGTAACTGCTGAAGATAAACGGGTAATTGCTGAATCCGGACGTGTTGATACAGAAGCTGAACGTGTCTCGGATGAACAAACACGTAAAAGTAATGAAGATGCACGCAAGACCGCTGAAACAGGTCGTTCTTATGCTGAATCGGAACGTGTGAAGGAAGAAGACAAACGAAAAACTGCGGAGAGTGGTCGTTCTTCCGCTGAATCTACCCGTGTTTCTGCCGAAGATAAGCGGAAAGCAGATGAAGCGACAAGGGAAACGAATGAAACCTCGCGTGTGGCTGCCGAATCTGAACGTGTTACCGTCGAATCTGAACGTGTATCTGCCGAAACCGCTCGCAAGTCAGCGGAGACAAACCGTGACTCCGAAGAAGATAAGAGAAACGCTGCTGAAACCGAACGTGCCACGGCTGAAACTTCCCGATCATCCGAAGAAGACAAGAGAAAGCAGAATGAAGATGCGCGTAAAACTGCGGAAGGTACTCGCGGATCAAATGAGGCTAAGCGTGTAAATGCCGAAACTGAACGTGTCGAAGCAGAGTCTCAACGTAAGTCAGAATATGCCGGTATTGTGCAGGAAATGACACAAGCAACAGATGAAGCCACCGGACAGATTGCTCTTGTCAAGCAATTAACAGATGATGCGAATGCCGCTAAGAACGCATCTGTTGAACAGACGGCTCTTGCAAAGAAAGCTACAGATGCGGCTAATACTGCGGCTGGTAGTGTTAATGAAGCTAAAGATGCTGCAACTACTGCGGCTGCAGGGGCCAATGCTGCCAAAGCTGAATCGGAAGCTCAAACCGCCTTAGCGAAGAAAGCGACAGATGAAGCAAATACAGCCAAGGATGCATCTGTTATACAAACAGGGTTAGCAAAGAAAGCCACGGACGATGCGAACGCTGCTGCATTGGCGGCTAACAATGCGGTTTCAGGAGTTGACGCAAAAGTGAAAGCTGCTGTCGATGCACTTGTTGCCGGTGCCCCGGATGCTCTCGATACACTTATTGAGTTAGCGAACGCACTTAACAATGATCCTAACTTTGCCACGACGATGGCAACAGAGCTAGGAAAGAAACTTAATATTTCTGATATTGTTAATAATCTGACAAGTGGTGGAACTGCCAAGGCCCTTTCCGCAGAACAGGGAAAGGCATTGAAAGCAGCTTTGGACTCCCATAACCATGATAGTAGATATGAACTGATTATCACTAAACTTACAGCTTTTAATAAAGATTTTGGGACTAGTGCTGGGACTGTATGCGAGGGTAACGACGCCCGGTTAAGCAATGCAAGAACTCCGTTAGCTCACACGCATAAGAAAGCGGATATTAGCGACTTCCCAACCTCGATGCCGGCAAGCGATGTACCTGCATGGGCGAAAGCAGCTTCTAAGCCAGCCTATACAGCAAGCGAAGTCGGAGCGTCTCCGTCAGGTCACAATCATGCTGGTACATACGAACCTGCATTTACTAAAAACTCTGCTTTTAATAAGAATTTTGGTAGTGCGGAAGGAACCGTATGCGAGGGAAATGATGCCCGGCTAAGTGATACACGTGTACCAAAAGCGCATACTCACAAGAAGTCTGAAATAAGTGATTTCCCAACTTCTATGCCCGCCAGTGACGTGTCAGCATGGGCGAAGGCGGCAAATAAACCATCCTATACAGCTTCTGAAGTTGGTGCATCCCCGTCGAATCATACTCATACAGGGGTCTATCAACCAGCAGGAAGTTATGCAGCGAGTTCGCATAAACACGGAGCAACGGATATAACTCCTGATAGTACTCACCGCTTTGTTACCGATACAGAAAAAGAGACCTGGAACAGTAAGGCTGCAGGTAATCATAACCACGATTCTGTATATCAACCTAAAGGTAGTTATGCGGCTTCATCACATAAGCATACAGCAACAGATATTACGGACGATTCTACACATCGTTTTGTCACAGATTCAGAAAAGGCTAATTGGAATAGTAAGGCTGCAGGAAATCATAACCACGATTCAGTCTATCAGCTTAAGGGTAGTTATGCTGCAAGTTCTCATAAACATACAGCGACGGACGTTGAAGAAGATGAAACTCATCGTTTCATGACGGATGATGAACGTGAAAAACTTGCTGTAATAGCCCCCGGAGCTAATAATTACTCTCATCCGGCTTCTCATCCAGCATCAATGATTGAAGAAAGTACTACAAGAAAATTCATGACGGATGCGGAGAAAACTTTACTAAGTTCTCTCGGAACGAATTCCGCGTTGAAAGATTTTTCCAATGTTACGACAAAAAGCCTCGGACAGAATGGGTACTATAAACTGCCAGATGGGATGTTGATTCAATGGGGGACTGGAGGAAATGGGGTAAATCAAATAGTTTACTTTCCTACTAGTTTTTACAATACATCGTATGTTGTAGTAACTACTGCTATTTCTTCTGTAATGAATTCTATAGTAAAAATGATAAATGGAAAAAATGTATCTTATTTCAAAGTCTATTCGGTAGGTCCAACAATTGAAGCTGGGGAGATGTTCGGATGGATTGCAATAGGAAGATGGAAGTAGAAAATATTATAACATCAATTTGCTTATGAATTGTTTTAGTAGAAAAATAGTATTGATTTTTGCCGCAATTATTTTGCAAAGTTCTCTCGGGACTACGTATGCTTTAGCTGATCTATCGAACGCAATAAGCGTAAACCTATCCTTGAACGGTTATGCAAAATTTAATAATGGATTACTTGTACAATGGGGCAGAGTTGGAGGTTCATCTACAGCTTCGTATAGTGTGACTATGCCTACATCTTTTTATAATACTGAATATAAAATATTTGCAACTGTATATAAGCCTAGTAGCGACTCCGCCGTATATTCATCATCTCCTTTGGCAATAAATAAAACAGTTAGTAGATTTTATTTGAATAGAAATTATGCAAGTGGGGGTACTACTGGTTTATCACAAGAATCATGGGACTGGTTTGCGATCGGGCGCTGGAAATAATTTAATAACAAAGATCATGAAGTATTGGAAAAATGGATTCTACGATGAACCGGTAGACGGTTCGGTAGAAATTACGGATGAATATTATCAAGAGTTACTGGCTGGTCAATCTACCGGCTTGATAATAGCTGAAAGCAAAAATAGACATCCTATTTTGGTAGAATATGAGTACGACATTGAAGAAGTGCGAAAAATGAAAATATCTGAAATACAGATATTTGACAAATCGACCGATGTCAATTCTTTTAAAATTGAAGGGGAAAGTGTGTGGTTAGACAAATCCACACGTGTTGGATTATTTAACTCAATTTCGATTGAGAAAAATGTAGGGAAAACGCATACAACCCTGTGGTATGATGCAGTGAAGTATGTTATCCCTATACCTAACGCTTTAGCAATGTTGAATGCCTTAGAACTGTATGCACTCAACTGCTACAATGTGACACAATCTCACATTGCAGCAGTCAGAGCATTGCAGACTATTGAGGAAATCGAAAACTATGATTATACGGTTGGTTATCCAATAAAGTTGAGTTTTCCTGGGTAACCAGTTTTGAAGTTGTATACTTCAATTTCTTCTTTTGTCTCTAGCTGATTAATAGCGTTAATATGCCCTTGTGTTGTATTGTAGCACATAAGGGCATATAATTCTATCTGCTGTAACATATCAATAGCCTTTTCGACAGGCAAAACAAATAGAGTATTATCCAGCCAGATATTTGTTTCAGTTCGTCCAGATGCCTTTTCGATTGCAATAGAGTTCATAAGTCCTACGCGAGTAGCTTTATTCCACCATCCTGATACATTATCAATGCTGAATTGATTTACTGCTTCGGATGAATCATACAGTCGCAATTCATTTAATTTTTGCGCTCTTACCTCTTCAACTGTAACTTCATGTACAATTAAGATCGGGTATCCCTTTTTACTTTCATTTATAAGTAGTCCGGCTGATTGCCCGGCTAGTAACTGATTGTAATACTCATCTGTAATCTCTACCGAACCGTCAACCGGTTCATCATAAAATCCTTGTTTCCAATACTTCATAAATTTTATTCTTTTAAGTTATTTCCAGCGACCGATTGCAAACCAAGTAAATTTTGCAATAGAATTACCTGTAGCCCCACTAGCATAAAAAGTTCTGTCAACTTTAAAATAGCTTGAACCGTTATTTAAAATTGGACAGAAAGTATATAAGTTATTATCTGATGCATCTTTTATTATATTACCATATACATTATAGGTCGAATTGTAGAATGAAACAGGCATATAAACGGTTAAAGTGTGAGTGCTAGAGCCGGTGTTATATCCCCATTGAATCATAAGACCGTTATTAAATTTTATATAGCCATTCTGTCCTAAATTTTGAGCTTCTAATAAAATAGCATTAGTTCCGAGAGAACTTTGCCAAATTACAAGCAATAAAAGTAATACCAATTTTCTACTAAATCTATCCATAATCAAATTTATGTTATAATATTTCTATTTCCAACGACCTATAGCTATCCAAAAGAATTTCCAAGAAGTAGGATATACTACATTACCACTTGTATATGTCATACCGCCTTTGAAATAAGTAGTAGCTTTAGTGTTAATATAAGGGCATAAAACGACGGATTCAGCAGTAACGGCATATTCTGCACACATTGATATTGAATAGTAAGTGTTTAAAAAAGACGTAGAAAAAAAATAATTAGTAGCCCCTGAATACCCACCACCATATCCCCACTGAATCAATAGACCATCTGGTAGCTTATAATATCCATTTTGTCCGAGGTCCTTTGTCGTAACATTGGAAAAATCTTTTAACGCACAATTTGTCCCGAGAGAACTTAGGTGAATTAAACTACATTTTGAGTGATTTCTTTTAAATATTTTTCATTTTGATTTATTTCGTGACAATGCCGTTGATGTTGTGTGTTATATATTATTTTGGCAATGATTCGTCTATCATTTCCTTACTTTTATGCCTATTATTCAATACATTTCTATTTGACGTTTATATTTTAGGATATAATTCTAAGGACATGATAAGTTTATATAATGGTGATAAGGAAATAAAAATCGAAGTAAAGGATGAAAGCTACTCTTATGAAGCTATCATGGGAGAAGATACACTCACTTTGTATTTTTCACATCCGGGGTATATTGAAATTCCAGTTGGCTCCTGGTGTGACTTCTACGGGAAGCGTTATTCCTTGAAGAAGGATAGCAATTTCAAGAAGAACGGTGAACGTAACTTCGAATATACATTGATTCTGGAAACTGGGAAGGCTGATACGATGTTGTGGAAAGTACGCCATACCGTTGATAGAAGTATTAAGTTCTCATATACAGCTAAGGCACACGAACATCTACGTCTACTCGTTGAAAACCTGAACCGTCGGAGTACCGGGTGGAAAGTCGGTGATTGTATCGAGGGAACGGAGAAAGTAATCAACTACAATCACACCTATATACTTGACGCTCTCAATCAACTTGCAGAACTATATGAAACAGAATGGCAGATCACTGAAGAAACTGTGAATGGAAAGCAAATTAAGACTATCCATCTGCGTAAAGTTGAGTATAACAAGGAGAACCCTTTGAAACTGTCGTATGGTAAAGGCCACGGCTTCAAGGTCGGTGTTGGTAGGACTTCTGGGGATATACCACCCGAAATAATTTTGGTAGAAACTACAGATCGCAATATTGATTATTCTACATACGGATCT
>OIIC01000641.1_pt1 | contig 9221 bp, 7 predicted proteins | sample 1582941 | NCBI WGS metagenome assembly OIIC01 (sample SAMN02674970, study PRJEB24791) | human gut metagenome, SKBSTL043 | isolation source: stool | host: Homo sapiens | place: USA | reverse complement strand
CGTCGGCGCCGCCGAGGTCAAGAGCGACCAGACAAAGCCCCCGGCGCAGCACAACGACGCGTCCCTTCTCTCCGCGATGGAAACCGCCGGGCGCGAATCCACCGACGAGGAAATCGCGCGGCAGATGAAGGGCAGCGGCATCGGCACGCCCGCGACCCGCGCCGCCATCATCGAGCGGCTGATTCAGGTCGGGTACGCCATCCGCAAGGGCAAGACGATTCTGGCGACCGACAAGGGCGTGCAGCTGATTCAAATTGTGCCGCAGGAGCTGTCCTCCCCCGAAATGACCGGGCGCTGGGAACTGGCACTCGACCAAATCACCGACGGCAGACAGGACGCGGACAGGTTCATGGACAGCATCCGCAAATTCTCCACGTTTCTGGTGAATTTCGCCCGGAATAACCGCGCCGATGTCGTTTTCCCCGACGACGGGCATCGAAAGAAGCGCACGCAGTCGATGGTCACGCGCGGCACGAAAATTGACGGCTGCGTCTGCCCGGTCTGCCGGAAGGGCGGCGTGCTGGAAAGCCCGCAGGCGTTTTTCTGCTCCCGCGCGGCGGACGGCTGCCACTTCACCCTCTGGAAGGACTGCCTGACGCGCGGCGGCGGGCCGATGCTGACGGAAAAGCTGCTGCGCCTGCTGCTGGAAAAACAGGTTGTGCGCGGCTCAACGGGCGCAATCACGATGCTGGACGGCGCGATTTCGTTCTTCCCCAACGGGTCGGATCGCGCCAGCGCCTTTCGCCCGCTGACGTACGAGAAAAAGCACCGCTGATACGCCTTGCTTTTTTCCGCTAATGCGTGTACAATAGAGTGTGTTTCTAAAATGAGACCGGTGCAGTTTCGAGCAGATTTTCTTGCAATTCAAGGATGAAAACCGAAGGTTTACTGGCGGTAAATCGAGGTTTGAAGACGCAGAAGTGCATGAAAAGATGCCGAAAATGCTGCCGGGCGAATTTAGAAACACACTCTAGGAAATGAAATGGAAACGCCGGTTTTTTTCCGGCAGAAAGAGGTCTTAAAATGGCTGCAAAGCTCCGCAAGCGTGAGGAAATCCCCGCGCAGTACAAATGGAACTTGTCGCACATTTACCCTGATGATGCCGCGTGGGAGGCCGCTTTGGCGGATGTGCTTGCGTCCAGCAAGAAGTTCGCCGCGTGGGAGGGCAAAGTCGCCGAAAATCCCCGTCAGGCCATTCGCGAGTATTTCGATTTGAATCAGCAGGCTGAGCCCGTTTTCTCCTACGCGTTCCTGCGCGGCGAAACGGACAACGGCGACCCGGTTGCGCAGGGACTTCGCGCCCGCGCGTCCCAGATGGGCGTGCAGCTGTCCACCGCGATGTCCTTCTTTGAGCCGGAGCTGCTCTCGCTGGATGATGCGCTGCTGGCGGAAATCGCCGCTGATCCGGCAATGGCGGATTATGACGCATTCCTGCGCAACCTGATTCGCCAGAAGCCGCACACGCTGCCTGCCGAGCAGGAGAAGCTGCTCGCCATGATGGGGCAGGTCGCCCAAGCCCCGAACCACATCTTCGGGATGCTGACCGACGTGGATATGTCCTTCCCGCCCGTGCAGATGCCCGACGGCACGACTGCTGAGCTGACTGAAGGCACATATTCCCAGTTTATCCGCTCTGACAGCCGCGACGTGCGCAAATCGGCGTTCGACGGCATCATGAACACCTACGGCAGTTTCGGCAACACCATCGCCGCAACGTACAACGGCAGCGTGCAGAACGACGTGTTCCAGGCGCGCGCCCGCCATTACGCCACCGCCCGCGATGCCCGCATGGAACCGCTGGAAATCCCCACGAGCGTCTACGACAACCTCATCAGCGAGGTGCACGCCGCGATTCCGGTGCTGAATGAGTATCTGGCGCTGCGCAAAGCGCTGATGGGGCTGGATGAATTGCACATGTACGACCTCTACACGCCGATGGTCAAGGATTTCCACATGGAGCTGAGCTACGACAAGGCGTTTGACCTTGTGCTGGAAGGCCTGAAGCCCATGGGCGAGGACTATCTGGCTAAGCTGCGCGAAGCCCGCGTCGGCGGCTGGATTGACGTGTACCCCTCCAAGGGCAAGTCCTCCGGCGCGTTCTCCTCCGGCAACCTGCGCGACGTGCACCCCTATGTGCTGCTGAACCACAACGATAATTTGTCGGACACGTTCACCATCGCGCACGAGTTGGGGCACTCCATGCACTCCTTCTACTCCAACACCAACCAGCCCGCGCCCAAGAGCGATTACAGCCTGTTCGTGGCAGAAGTTGCGTCCACCTGCAACGAGGCGACGATGATGCGCCACCTGCTCAAGACGTTCGCGGACGACAAGAAGGCGCTGGCGTACCTGCTGAACCACTTCCTGGAGCAGTTCCGCACGACCGTGTTCCGTCAGACGATGTTCGCGGAGTTTGAGCTGATTGCCCACACGATGGCGGAGCAGGGGCAGCCGCTGACCCGCGAGAGCCTGTCCAAGGCGTACTACGAATTAAACCAGAAGTATTACGGCGCGGTCTGCACGGTAGATGAAAACATCGCCAACGAGTGGATGCGCATCCCGCACTTCTATCGCTCCTACTACGTCTATGTGTACGCGACGGGCTTGTGCGCGGCGGTTTCGCTCAGCGACAAGATTCTGTCCGAAGGCGAAAGCGCCGTCCGCGACTACCGCAAGTTTCTGTCCGCAGGCTGTTCCGTGCCGCCGATTGACGCTTTGAAGCTGGCGGGCATCGACATGAGCAGCCCCGAACCCATCCGCCGCGCGTTGGGCGTTTTCAAGGACACGCTGGCGCAGTTCAAGGCGGTTATAATGGCGTAATACGATTTTTAGCTTCGCCTGAGCAATCTGCTTGCACCTTTTCCGCTCTGGCGTCCGGTCATTCCATTTAGCGTAGTGCCACTACGCTGCATTTCATTCCCGTTAGCCAGAACGAAAAATGTGCGGCGCATCTTTGCTCATTCTTAGCTAAAAATCGTATAAACAGGAGGTTTATCATCCATGATGCACGGTTACGACAAGGATGCGGCGGTCGCGTTCATCACCCGCTGCATCCGCAAGGCGGATCACCCGGAGCTGGCGGAGGACATTCCCGCGCTCGTGCCGCAGATGATTGACGCGGACATGGCGTACATGCACGAAGCGGGCGTTTTGGACGACGACGGCTACGCGGGCGACGCGTACTACGAGGACGACGAAGCGATTGAGTACATTGTCGAGTCACTGGCGGCGAAAAACGCGCTCGACCCCGAACAGGCGGTCAAGCTCGCCGCGCTGGTGGACGACTACCTCGATGCCCAGCAGATGTTTTTGGAATCGCAGGGTATGGTGGAGTACGACTGATTTGTTCGAGAATTGCAATACGGGGCGCACTGTGATTAACAGTGTGTCCCGTATTTTTTGATGATTATTTTTCAATAGTTATAGGATATGTTTCTTCAAATTTTTCTATTGCTTCGCTATCAATTCCAGCATTAGTTGATAAAGAGAGCATATTATTCTCAATAATTGCTTTTGCTGCCTGAACAAAATCTGCAATTTCATCTGCCGTAGGATCAAATGTTCCTGAGCCAGCGTTTTTCAAAGCAATTTTGAACGAAATTTCTTTTGCTTCGCTAATAAGACGAAGTGCTTCCGCGCTGGTATCAGTTAGAAGCCGCGCCTGTTGTCCTTCAAGTGGCATCATTTTAATTGAAATGAGTGTATCATCCGCAAGAATCTCTATTTTATCAATCGTGCCGTAAATTGAACCATCACTTTTGTAGACTCCTGCTGTCAGCATCACGCCTTGAACTGATTCTTTGTCCCCAAGCGCAATCAGTGCGACGGAAATATAGCCATCCGCAGCTTTTATCCGATATTCACCTGCTAATGACCACATTTTTTCAAACTTATCATAGCTATACCCGTCCAACCCTTCCAGCACCTTGTAATCGAACGTCTTTACCTCCGCCATCGCGAAGCACCCACACAGCAGCACCAGTGTCATCAGCATTGATAGAAACCGTTTCATTCGTTTCTCCTCCTTTTTCGGGTTCACCCCGTTGCAACTATTGTAACCTGTTTCAGGTTATTTGTCAATACTCTGTTTCAGGTTATAATAGAATATTACGCGAGGTGATGTTGATGCGGTATCGTCGATTGCGTGATTTGCGCGAAGACCACGATTTGAAGCAAATCAACGTCGCCTCTATGCTCAACATGTCACAAACTGGTTACAGCAAATACGAAACCGGCGAAAACGATATTCCGACGCACATTCTCATCCAGCTTGCAGATTTCTATCACGTCAGCATCGACTATCTGCTCAATCAAACCGATAATCCGGAACGAAACAAATGACGGATCTCTTCCATCAACGGAATGAGCCGTCATTTTTCATTCCACGCAAAAAGAGCGACCTGCTCTTTTCAGAACAAGCCGCTCGATATTTACGCAACCGTCAAATTACGCGTGGGGGCCAGCTTCAACCAGCGCCTTGCCAGCGTCGTTGCCGGTGTACTTGACGAAGTTCTTCTCGAAGCGGGACGCCAGATCCTTCGCCTTGTGCTCCCATTCGGAAGCGTCGGCGTAGGTGTCGCGGGGATCGAGAATCTTGGAGTCCACGCCCGGCAGTTCGGTCGGAACCTCAAAGTCGAAGTACGGAATCTTCTTGGTGGGCGCCTTCAGGATGTCGCCGGACAGAATCGCGTCGATGATGCCGCGGGTATCCTTGATGGTGATGCGCTTGCCAGTGCCGTTCCAGCCGGTGTTGACAAGGTACGCCTTCGCGCCGTTCGCCTTCATCTTCTTGACCAGCTCTTCGCCGTACTTGGTCGGGTGCAGTTCGAGGAACGCCTGACCGAAGCAAGCAGAGAAGGTGGGGGTCGGCTCGGTGATGCCGCGTTCCGTGCCGGCGAGCTTCGCGGTGAAGCCGGACAGGAAGTAGTACTGGGTCTGTTCGGGCGTCAGGATGGACACGGGCGGCAGCACGCCGAACGCATCAGCAGACAGGAAGATGACGTTCTTCGCGGCAGGTGCAGCGGACACCGGGCGCACGATGTTCTTGATGTGGTTGATCGGGTAGGACACGCGGGTGTTCTCGGTCACGGACTTGTCGGCGAAGTCAATCTTGCCGTCCTTGTCGAGGGTGACGTTCTCCAGCAGCGCATCACGGGTGATGGCGTTGTAGATGTCCGGCTCGGAGTCCTTGTCGAGGTTGATGACCTTGGCGTAGCAGCCGCCTTCAAAGTTGAACACGCCGTTGTCGTCCCAGCCGTGCTCGTCGTCGCCGATCAGCAGACGCTTGGGGTCGGTGGACAGGGTGGTCTTGCCGGTGCCGGACAGACCGAAGAAGATGGCAGTGTTCTTGCCTTCCTTATCGGTGTTGGCAGAGCAGTGCATGGACGCGATGCCCTTCAGCGGCAGGTAGTAGTTCATCATGGAGAACATACCCTTCTTCATCTCGCCGCCGTACCACGTGTTCAGGATGACCTGCTCACGGCTGGTGATGTTGAACGCCACGCAGGTTTCAGAATTCAGACCGAGTTCCTTGTAGTTCTCGACCTTCGCCTTGGACGCGTTGTAAACCACAAAGTCCGGGGTGAAGTTCTTCAGCTCTTCTTCAGAGGGCTGGATGAACATGTTCTTGACGAAATGCGCCTGCCACGCCACTTCCACGATGAAGCGGACAGCCATGCGGGTGTCCTTGTTCGCGCCGCAGAAGGCATCAACGACGTACAGCTTCTTATTAGACAGCTCCTTAATCGCCAGATCCTTCACGGACGCCCACGTGGACTCGGTCATCGGATGGTTGTCGTTCTTGTAGCCCTCGCTCGTCCACCAGACGGTGTCCTTGGAGTTCTCGTCCATGACGATATACTTGTCCTTGGGGCTGCGGCCGGTATAAATGCCGGTCATGACGTTCACAGCGCCCAGTTCGGACACCTGACCCTTTTCATAGCCCTCGTTGGTGGACTTGGTTTCTTCTTCGAACAGCAGATCGTAAGAAGGATTGTGCACAACCTCGGTCGTGCCGGTAATGCCATACTTGCTCAGATTCAGCTCTGCCATGTAGAACCTACCTCTTTCTTTAAATTGGTGGGACAATACACTGCGGATTCAGGGAAAATCCCGATTCTCCGCATCTATATCATACACCACTTGCGCGGTAAAATCAAGATGTACTTTGGCAAATTTTCTGCGAACAGCTTGACACTTGATGCTTTTTGTCTAAAAACACAGCAAGGTCAGGGGGAAACCCATGCGGATTCGCCCCTGACCATTATACTATTTCCAGATAAGAATGCGCCAAGATGCGCCGCGAATTTTTTCTTCTGCCTAACGCGAATGGAACGCAGCGTAGCAGCGCTACGCTAAGTGGAATGAGCGGACGGCGGAAGGAAAAAGGCGCAAGCAGATGGCGCAGGCGAATCTGGAAATAGTATTACCTATTAGACAGGCATCGTCTTGTCAGCCTTGTTCAGCATGGTGGAATCCACCTTCAGCTGCTGGGCAGCGCGATACTCGAAGAACTTCGGCGCAACCTTCGGGAACATGGCGTAGGACAGCACGTCTTCCTCGCACTGATACCATTCGCGCATTTCCTCACGCAGCTTGTCGAGTTCCGGCGGAATGTCGTCGGCGTAGCGATGGGTGATGACCTTCGTGTCGCCGATGCACTTCTTGCGCACGTCCTCGTTCACCTTGCCCGGCAGACGGCCGTAGTGACCCGCCAGCAAGTCCTTGGATTCCTTCGGCACCATCTTGTAGCGCTCGCCGCCCAGCACGTTCATCACGGCCTGCGTGCCCACAATCTGGGAAGTCGGCGTGACCAGCGGCGGATAGCCGAAGTCCTTGCGGACGCGCGGCACTTCCGCCAGCACGTCGTAGTACTTGTCCATCTGGTTCGCCTGCTTCAGCTGGCCAATCAGGTTGGACAGCATGCCGCCCGGCACCTGATACTGCAGGGTCTTGACGTCCACGCCCAGCACGCGCGCCGGGTCACGCCAGCCGTCCTTGGTCAGGCGATCCGCCACCGTGCGGAAGTGCGCCGCCAGCTGCGCCAGCAGGTCGAGGTCGAAGCCCGTGTCGTATTCCGTGCCCTTCAGGGTCGCAACGAGGGATTCGGTCGCCGGCTGAGACGTGCCGGAACCCAGCGGGGACAGGCAGGTATCCACCACGTCCACACCCGCTTCGATGGCCTTGAGCAGCACCATGTCGCCCGTGCCGGTGGTGTTGTGCGTGTGCAGGACGATGGGCAGGTCGGTTTCCTTCTTCAGGCGCTTGACGAGGCTGTACGCCTTGTAGGGCAGCAGCAGGTTCGCCATGTCCTTGATGCAGATGACGTCCGCGCCCATCTTCTGGATGTCCACGGCGAGCTTGACGAAGTAATCCTCGTTGTGCACGGGGGATTCGGTGTACGACATGGCGATTTCCGCCGTGCCGCCGTACTTCTTCGTCGCCTTGACGGCGGTCTGCATGTTGCGCAGGTCGTTCAGCGCGTCGAAGCAGCGGATGATGTCAATGCCGTTTTCGACAGCCTTCTTGACAAAGAAATCCACCACGTCGTCCGCGTAGGGACGGTAGCCCAGCAGGTTCTGACCGCGCAGCAGCATCTGCAGCTTGGTGTTGGGCAGCGCCTTGCGCAGCTTGCGCAGCCGCTCCCACGGGTCTTCGTTCAGGAAGCGCAGGCACGCGTCGTAGGTCGCGCCGCCCCAGCACTCCAGAGAGTAGTAGCCAACCTTGTCCAGCATTTCGCAGGCAGGCAGCATCTCATCGGTACGCATCCGGGTCGCGGCCTGAGACTGGTGGCCGTCGCGCAGGATGGTATCCGTAATTTGAACCTTTGCCATAGGACGAATTTCCTCCTTCAGTTCGGTCAGAGGCGGAGGACACTCCCCTGCCCCTGACCGGATACGTTTCCATCAACTGTCGATTAACCGAACATGCTCAGCAGCACACCAGCCGCGATGGCAGAGCCGATAACGCCAGCGACGTTCGGACCCATGGCGTGCATCAGCAGGAAGTTCGCGGGATTGGCCTTCTGACCTTCCTTCTGGGACACACGCGCCGCCATCGGGACAGCGGACACGCCGGCAGAGCCGATCAGCGGGTTGATCTTGCCGCCGGAGAGCTTGTTCATCAGCTTCGCCAGCAGCACGCCGCCCGCCGTGCCCATGCCGAACGCGACGATGCCCATCGCGATGATTTCAAGCGTGCGCACCGTCAGGAAGGTAGAGGCAGTCGCCGTTGCGCCGACCGTGATGCCGAGGAAAATCGTGACGATATTCATCAGCTCGTTCTGCATCGTCTTGTTCAGACGTTCGGTCACGCCGCATTCCTTCGCGAGGTTGCCCAGCATCAGGCAGCCGACCAGCGGAGCAGCGGACGGCAGCAGCAGCGCAACCAGAATGGTGACGACGATGGGGAAGATAATCTTCTGCGTCTTGGTGGCAGGCTTGAGCTGCTCCATGACGATTTTGCGTTCCTTCTCGGTGGTCAGGGCGCGCATAATCGGCGGCTGAATGACAGGCACCAGCGCCATGTAGGAGTATGCCGCGACCGCGATCGGGCCAAGGAGGTGCGGGGCGAGCTTGCCCGTCAGCCAAATCGCCGTCGGGCCGTCCGCGCCGCCGATGATGCCGATGGAAGCGGCCTCAGGGCCGGTGAAGCCGAGGCAGATCGCGCCGAAGAAGGCGACGAACACGCCCAGCTGAGCCGCAGCGCCGAGCAGCAGGCTCTTCGGGTTTGCAATCAGCGGACCGAAGTCTGTCATGCAGCCGACGCCGATGAAGATGAGACATGGATAAACACCGAGCTTAACGCCGAGATAGAGGACGTCGAGCAGACCAGCAGCTTCCGTGGAACCGTTTGCGAGTTTAACACCTTCCGCAAACATTTCCCAATGCACATGACCGCCTTCAAACAGTTCTGCATGGTAAATGCCTGCGCCGGGCAGGTTTGTTAAAAGCATACCGAATGCAATCGGCAGAAGGAGCAGCGGCTCGAACTTCTTGACGATAGCAAGGTACAGAAGAACACAGGAAACAGCGAGCATAACGAGCTGCAGCGGGTTTTCGCCGAGCTTTGCGAAGCCTGTGCTATTCAGAAAATTAGTTATCGCTTCCATGAATAATTTAACACTCCTTATTTTAGTAGTATGTGCGTAGGCTTAAGTTTAACTTAGCCAACAACGCAGAGGAGTGTGCCGCTCTCAACGGTTGCGCCCTTCTGGACGTTCA
>OIIC01000616.1_pt1 | contig 9408 bp, 9 predicted proteins | sample 1582941 | NCBI WGS metagenome assembly OIIC01 (sample SAMN02674970, study PRJEB24791) | human gut metagenome, SKBSTL043 | isolation source: stool | host: Homo sapiens | place: USA | reverse complement strand
CAGAACCGATAGAATGGGTGCTTTCCGACAACGACGGAGCAATATGTTGTGCTTGCAACACAGGAAGCAGTACGCGTTATCTCAGTTGCGATACGGTTTACAACTACTTCGGACGCTTCGCCGACCGTAATATTTACGGCGATCTGGTATTTTACAAAAACGTTTCCGCTTCTTGCGACAACGACTCCTCTGACGTTCTCGTCCCCAACGCAGATGAATGCTGTCTTGTGGCTTACGCAAACGACCGCATTTATTCCGCTTCGGCGCGGATAGGAGATAATTCTTATCTCGGCTTTTCCGATGTGTCTCTTTGCGAACTTTCCGACGGAAGTTTCTCGATGTGGAACAAAAACCTACGCTGGAAAACGAAAGACAATGCCGACGGAACATTCCTGCTTCTGACTTCGGAAGGCAGATGTATAGCTCCCGACAACAACGGCGGAGAGTTTGTGAAAGTCAGTTCGGTCACAAAGGAAGCGTCGGCGCTTTTCAGACTGAAAAACGGCTTTGTTGTCACACAGGCTACCGACGGAAGCGAACTTTACCTTGCTTTCAGAGCCGCAACCTCGGGGAGCGGTGCTGATTAACGACCTGAACGACACAAACGGATACTTCAACCTCATCCACAAAGGGATGAAGGGCGTTACGGACGATACCGGTACTGCTAAGCGCTATTGGAATGACTTCAAGCAGGAATGGAAAGACAAGATGGGCGCAAAAACAGGAACGGCGCAGGTCAACCAGATTGACCTTGAAAACAACGGCTGGTTCGTCTGCTTTGCTCCGCTGGACAACCCGAAGGTCGCCATCGTCGTCTATGTGCCGCACGGGTATTCCGGCGCCATGTGTTCCTACGCCGCGAAGGACTTTCTGAACTGGATTTTCCCGGAATGGGACAAGAGTGATGTGGACTACGACCTGCCGATTGGCAACAGCCTTGCGCCATAAGGAGGGCTTGCACAAATACATGGGTACAGCTTGGATTATTGCTTCCGGCAAAGGTGGAGTGGGCAAAAGCACCCTCTCCGCCTGCCTCGGCATGGAAATTGCGCGAAACGGCCAGCGTGTCTGCATTGTGGATGCGGATATCGGCCTGCGCGATCAGGACGTGCTGCTGGGCGTGCAGGATTGCATTGTGTATGATATTCTGGATGTTGCGAACGGCATTTGCCCGGTGGATGATGCGCTTGTCGTGCCGAAGCCGGACGCGCTGCCGAATTTGTCTCTCCTGCCCGCCAGCCAGTTCGCCCGCGCGAAAGAGCTGGAGGCCAAGGCATTCCGCAAAATTCTGCGGACGCTCAAAAGCAATTTCGACCACGTTCTCATTGATGCGCCGGCGGGCATTGAGCGCAGCCTGCGCGGTCTGCTGAGCAATGAAATCAACGAGTGCGTGCTGGTCTGCACGCCGGACGATGTATGCATCCGCAACGCGGAGCGCACAGCGAGCGTCCTGCGCAAGAAGGGGCTGACGGCGCAGCGCGTGATTGTCAACCGCCTGAATCCCGACTACATCCGCCGGGGCGAAATGTACGCCGCACAGACTGTCGCGCTGACGCTGGACATGCCGCTGCTTGGCGAAATTCCGGAGGATGCGGAAATTTACCGTGCGCTGCTGCATCATCAGAGCGTGATGGAGGGCGAAAGCGAGGGGCGCAATGCCATTGCCCGCATCGCCCTGCGCATGACGACGGACGAGGACGTGCCGCTACCGGAATACGGGCAGAAGCGTACACTCTTCCAGCGCCTGTTCCAGCGCCGCAGAAAAGGAGATGAGAAGCATGTTCGCTAATGCCAGCCGCCGTTCGCGCGCGCATGTGGATGTGCCGCTGATTCTGATGGTGTTTGCGATGTGCTTCTTTGGCATCTACGCCGTCTGTGTGGCGACGTACTCCATCAGCTCCACCGCCACGAACCTCTTGGAACACATCTTGGAATCCTCCTCGACGCTCCGCCAGTGCTTCTTCGTGCTGGTGCTTGCGCCGCTGGTCATGACGCTGATTATCCTTTGCCCCTACCACCTGATTCGCCGCTTCACGCGCGCCATGTACATCGGCACAACCGTGCTGGTACTTGTCGTGTGGGTTTTCAACCGCGCTGAAGGCGTGAAGGCATGGCTGGACATCATCTGGGACATGACGATTCAGCCGTCGGAGTTCATCAAACTGGCAATGATTCTGATGCTGGCGCAGCGCCTGAGCCAATCGGAGCATCCAATGAGCACCTTCCGCGACTTCATCGAAATCATGGCAATGCTCCTCGTGCCGTGCGCGATCATTCTCTTCTCCGGCGAAACAGGTTCCGCTATCGTCGTGGTATTCGCGTTCGCATGTATGCTGCTGTTCGCCAACGTCCGCTGGCGGCTGCTGATTACGATGGCTGTCGTCGCGATTCTGCTCGTTCTGGCGCTGTACGGCTTCATGGTCGCCACAGGCAGCGATGACTACCGTCTGGCGCGTATTGTCGCATTCCTGAATCCAGATTTGTCCCCGCAGGGTGACGCGTACCAGATGCGCCAGTCGCAGATGACCATCGGCGCGGGCGGCTTGACGGGCATCGGCACGTTTGTCGATGGCTCGATGAGTCAGCTGAACTACGTCCCCGCCGACTGGACGGACTTCATTTTCGCCACCATCGGGGAAGCGTTCGGCTTTGCCGGCTGCAGCATCATCATGCTGTGGTACCTGGCGATTATTCTGCGTATGCTCTACCTCGCGCGCTACACCTACGATCGGCAGGGTATGCTCATCATCATCGGCGTGATTGGCATGCTGCTCTTCCACGTTTTCGAGAACATCGGCATGACGCTGGGGCGGCTGCCGATTACCGGCATTCCCCTGCCGTTCCTCTCCTATGGCGGTTCAAACATGGTCACGAACATCGGCGGCATTGCGCTGGTGCTGAATGTGACGAAGAACCGTCAGCTGACGCAGATTGATTCCAGCCGGAGATTTTACAGTTCCTATGCCAAATATACCAAATAATCAAGGAGATTGACGATTATGCCGCCTACGGTTCGATTCACTCGTGATGCTGTTCTCCATGCTGCCTGCCAGCTTATGCGCCGCGAAGGCATGGAAGCCCTCAACGCCCGCGCGATTGCCAAGGAACTCGGCGGCTCAACGCAGCCGATTTTCCGCCTGTTCACCAACATGGAGGATTTACACCGGGAGCTGATTCTCTACGTCGCGCGCCAGTTTCAGGCACACGCGGAGGCGGATATGGCGCAGTCCGACTCGCCTTATATTCAGCTATGCACGACGTATCTGCTCTACGGCCGCGACGAGCCGGAGCTGTTCAAGCTGCTGTTCATGCGCGACCGCGTCAGCGAGGGGCAATACAGCGACCAGACGAATTTTGACCTTGTGTTTAACATCATCAAGAAGGAAACGCCGCTGGACGACGAAACCGCCCTGCGCTTCTTTGAGCGCACATGGCTGTTCATTCATGGGCTGGCGGTCTGCATTGCGACGAAGTACATTCCCTGTCAGGATGAAAGATACCTCATCAGCATGGTCAAGGAAGCCTACAACGCCGCCGTTAAAATGATGAACCTTGAGGGCGTGCTGAAATTGCAGGAAATCTGATTCGCGGAGGGTGAGCGCATGACCGACGAGACGATTCGCGCGAAGCTGTCCGGCATCCGCTGCTTTCTGCTGGACATGGACGGCACGTTCTATCTGGGCGACCGCATCATCCCCGGCGGATTGGAATTTCTGGACGCGCTGGAGAAAACGGGGCGCACCGCGCGCTTCCTGACGAACAACTCCAGCCGCTCCGCCTCGACGTATGCCGAAAAGTTGGCGCGGATGGGCGTTCCGGCGGCGTATCGCGACGTGATTACATCCGGGCAGGCGGCGGCGCGGTACTGCCTGACGCACTTTCCGGGCAAAACCGGCTATCTGCTGGGGAATCCCGTGCTTCGGGCGGAATTGACGGCGATGGGGCTTCGCTTCTGCGATTCGGACGACGCGGATTATGTGCTGGCGGCGTTTGACACGACGCTCGATTACGGCAAGCTCTGCCGCGTCTGCGACCTCATCCGCACGGGCAAGCCGTATATCGCGACGCATCCTGATTTCAACTGCCCGACCGAGCATGGGTTCATCCCCGACCTTGGCGCGTTTATGGCACTGATTCACGCCAGCACTGGGCGCTGGGCAGATGTGGTGATTGGCAAGCCGAACCGCGGTATTGTGGATGAAGCCCTTGCGCGCACCGGCTTTGCGCTGCATGAGATGGCGATGGTGGGCGACCGGCTCTACACAGATGTTGCGACCGGCGTGAATCACGGTATGACGGGCATTCTCGTCCTCTCTGGCGAAGCAAAACGCAGCGATGTAGACACATCGGATGTAAAGCCTGACCTGATTTTCGGCAGGCTTTCGGATATAATACCATATCTCTAAGTAAGGGAGCAAAAACACGTGCTGAACACCATGTTTCCGACCATCAACCGGGAAAGCTCCATGCTCGGCTTCGGCTGTATGCGCTTTCCAACAACACCGGACGGCAAAATTGACGAATCCGAAGCGATTCGCATGATTCGCCACGCCATCGACAACGGCGTCCGCTACATCGACACGGCATACCCGTATCACGGCGGCGAAAGCGAGATTGTCATCGGTAAGGCGCTCAAGGACGGCTACCGCGAGAAGGTCATCCTGACGACAAAGCTGCCCGTCTGGCTCGTCAAGACGCATGAGGACATGATGAAGTTCCTCGATGAGCAGCTGAAAAAGCTCGATACCCCCTATGTGGACTTTTACATTCTTCACGCAATGAACAACGAGCGCATGGACGCAATGCAGAAGCTGGATTACAAGCGTTTCTATGCCGAAGCCATCGCGCAGGGCAAGGTGCGCTATCCCGGCTTCTCCTTCCACGATGACGCAAAGGCGTTCCTGCGCATCCTGCACGACTGGAATCAGTGGGGCATGTGTCAGGTGCAGATGAACATCCTCGACGATGAGAATCAAGCGACGCTTCAGGGCATCCGCGAAGCGGGTCGGCGCGGCGTGGGTGTCGTCGTCATGGAACCCCTGCGCGGCGGTCTGCTTGCGAATCCCCCGGTGGATGTGAAAGCAGTTTACGACGCGTATGCCGTGCAGCGCAGCCCGGTCGAATGGGGCTTCCGCTACCTGTACGCCATGCCTGAAGTCATCACGATTCTCAGCGGCATGAGCACATGGGAGCAGGTGACGGATAATCTGCGCATTTTCGACATGGCGAAGCGCCCGACGCTGACCGACGAGGAACTTGCGCTCTACCAGAAGGTCAAAGCAACGTACCTTGCGCGGACGAAAACGCGCTGCACGGGCTGCAAATACTGCCAGCCCTGCCCGATGGGCGTACAGATCCCGCGCATTTTCCAAGGCTACGATGCCGCCATGCTCCGCGCGGACAGCTCCTTCAAGGCTGGATACGCCCAGATTCAGGCGGATCATGCGGATGCGTCGCAGTGCATCCACTGCCGCAAGTGCGAACGTGTATGCCCACAGCATCTGCCGATTACCCGCTTCCTGGAGGAGATTCACGCCGCGTCGGCGGCAGAATAAATCGCTATATTTAAAGCTGGCGAATGGATTTTTCGTCAGATGCAAATGCAAATTTCGAAGGTTTACTGGATGCAAATCGAGAAAATTGCATGCGCAGATAGCGGAAAAGACATCGCCAGCCGCGCCGCCGAGCTGTGCGGTGCTGCCTTAGCAAAACGCTCCTGAACACGCGTCAGGAGCGTTTTATGTTGCGCGAATCGCGGTTGACAACGGGAATTTGCAGCAGTAGAATAGAAATAATGGGATTTTGCCAGAAAACAAGAAAAGAGGCGAACCATCCAATGAAACACCAACTTCTTGCGCTGCTGCTTGGCAGTTTGCTGCTGCTTGGACTTCCGGCGGCGTGCGCGGACACCCCCACGATGACTGTCCTGATGTACATGTGCGGCACGGATTTGCAGAGTGACTGCGTGAACGACCTGTACGAGATGTGCGCGGCGGACATTCCGGACAACGTGACAGTCGTCGTGCAGGCAGGCGGCGCGAGCCAGTGGGACGACAGCCGCCTGCGTGCGAACCACATCAACCGCTTTACGATTGCGGACTACGATTTTTCCGACGTTGAAGTCTGCGCATGGCAAAGCATGGGCGCGCAGAACACGCTGGAGGATTACCTGACTTGGGCGACTTCCACCTACCCCGCCGATCGCTACATGCTGATCTTCTGGAATCACGGCGGCGGATCGACGAGCGGCGTCTGCTTCGACGAAACAGCGGATTACGATGGGTTGACAATTCACGAAATCAACGACGCGCTGTACAACTTTACAGAAGCCAATCCCGATTTTCATCTGGATCTCATCGGCTTCGACGCCTGCTTGATGGCAACCTACGAAGCGGCTGCGCACATGCAGTATTACGCTGATTTCATGGTCGCCAGCGAAGAACTGGAGCCGTCGCTCGGCTGGAATTATGCGTGGCTGAATGCGCTGGGCGAAAATCCAGCCCTTGACGCGCAGGGCATCGGCGTTGCGATTGCGGATGCGTACATGGAAGCCTGCCTGGGCGAAAACCCTGATGATTATCTCAGCATGAGCGTCCTCTACTTGCCGGCAATGGATTATCTGGTCAGCACAATGGAGACATACGCATCGTATCTCTCGCAGGCGCTGGACGCTGGGCAATTGTCTACCTTCAGCCGTGCCCGCCAGCGCATGTATGCCTTTGGCGATTTTGACAGCGCAACATCCGACATGGTGGATATGATGGCGCTGATTGACGGCACGCGTACCATTGCGCCGCAGACCGCAGACGTCCTGCAAACCGCCTACGAGCGCGTCGTGCGCTACAACGTCGGCACGCGGAAATTCGACTACCTGACGGGCATGAGCGTCTATTTCCCGTCCGGAAGCTATGAGGGCGACGGCTGTCAGGAGACAATTCCGCGCATGACGGAGTTCACGCGCGGCTATGCGGAGCTTCGCAGCGGCGGCAATTACGTCTTCAGCGCGCAGGTTCCGCAGCAGGTCACGACCAGCAGCGTGTTCACCGGCAACCTGACAGACGCGTTTTTCTCCCCCGCCAGTACGTTCACCACAAGCGAAACGCCTCTTGCGGTGGAAGCAGATGCGGTGGATTTACCTGACGTTGTGCCAACGTTCACATCCATGAACGACGCGTTCTTCACCGGCAGCCTCATACCGGACGATTCTGCCATGGACGATTGGCTGGACATGGACGATGATTCCGCCTATATGTGCAGCATGATGCTCAGTCAGGACGAGCTGAACAACTTGAGCATGGTCGAGGGCTTGCTGTACTTGGATGGCAGTGACGACGAGGATACGTTCTACATCGAAATGGGCGCAATGCAGAACGCCGCCATTGACTGGGAAAGCGGCGAAATCATCAGCCAATTCGACGGTACTTGGCCGATGCTGGATGACCAAATTGTGATGATGTACGACCAGCTTGTCAATGGCGGAATGCGCCGAAGTGTGATACCCGTCCGCTGCAACGATGTCGAGGGGTATCTGCTGGTGATACGGCGGAGCTACAGCAGTGGCTGGACGATTGTCGGCTTCACGCAGGGGTACGACGATGCCGGACTCCCCGTTCGCGGCAGCACTCCCCTGACCGAGGGTGACGTGGTGACACCGATTTACAACGTGCTATATGAGGATGAGGACGGCAAATTGCAGGAAATGACAATGGATGGCGACCCGATTGTGGCAGGCAAAGACGGTTCCATCGACTTCGGTTTCTACTCGCTCGAGGGCAGCGACGCGACCTACCTCTACTGCTTCTGCCTGACCGACATTTACGGTGAAATTCAACTGTCTGATTTCATCAACTTTGAATTATAAAAGGAGGTTCATTTCATGAAACGACTGATTTCCTTGCTCTGCGCGCTTTGCCTGCTTTTTTCTTTCGCCTTTGCGGAGGATTACGCAGCGACGAACCCATACACCATCGAAAACATAGGGATGACGATTGACCTGCCCGAAGCGCTGAACGTCACGAGCTGTGAGGTCGGCGAGACGAGCATTGACCTGCGGCTTGGCTACAACGGGCGGAACGATGTCAGCTACGCCGTGATGATTACCTATGATGAATCGCTGGAGGATTATGTGACCATCACGCTGCCGGAGGAAAACCTGCAAGCGATGATTGACTACTATCAGTCCATGTACACAGGCGGCAACCCGGGTTTGGTAGCGTATGACGAGGACGACGGCGATGCAGTCCTGACGCCCTTCTGTGCAGGCGGTCAAGGCGAAGACGGCAACATGTACTGCATCTTCGTCTGCGTGCTGTACGGCTACACCATCACGGTAGTTGGCGGCACATCGGCAGATAGCTTCGATGATGACACCTACGGCGCAGCATTCAACCTGTACTGGACAACCATCACCAGCTTTGTGGACTACATGATAGAAAACGAATAAGCAACTTTGAAGCGCGTCGGAGCGAAAGGCTGTCGGCGCGCTTTTTGATATGCAAAAAAGTGGCTTCCGTCCCATATTGCAGGGGCAGAAGCCACCGAGATGCGTATTGTCAGCCGTTATGCACTTTGCAGCGCAAAACGTCTTACTTGCCCATCTTTTCGAGGATTGCGGCATGTGCAGCAGCCAGACGCGCAATCGGCACACGGAAAGGCGAGCAGGAAACGTAGTTCAGGCCAACCTTGTGGCAGAACATCACGGAGCTCGGATCGCCGCCGTGTTCGCCGCAGATGCCCAGCTTCAGGTTCGGACGAGTCTGACGGCCCAGCTTCGCAGCCATCTGCACCAGCTTGCCAACGCCGTCCGTGTCCAGACGAGCGAAGGGATCGCTCTCGAAAATCTTGTTGTCGTAGTAGGCGCCGAGGAACTTGCCAGCGTCGTCACGGGAGAAGCCGAACGTCATCTGGGTCAAGTCGTTCGTGCCGAAGGAGAAGAATTCCGCTTCTTCAGCAATCTCGTCAGCGGTGACAGCCGCGCGCGGGATTTCGATCATGGTGCCGACGTGGTATTCCAGCGTCATGCCCTGTTCCTCAAAGACCTTCTTGGCGGTCTCGTCGACGATGGACTTGACAAACGCCAGTTCCTTCTTGGAACCGACCAGCGGAATCATGATTTCGGGCACAATGTTGTAGCCACATTCGCGGGTCACATCGATAGCCGCCTGCAGAACCGCGCGGGTCTGCATTTCCGCGATTTCCGGATAGGTGACGGCCAGACGGCAGCCACGGTGACCCATCATCGGGTTGGACTCATGCAGCGCGTTGATCTTGTGGATGACTTCCTCGGAGGTGATGCCAAGGTTCTTGGCCAGCTCGTCGATTTCTTCCTTCATGTCAACATGCGGCACGAACTCATGCAGCGGCGGATCGAGATAACGAACCGTCATGGGCTTGCCTTCCAGCAGATCG
>OIIC01000605.1_pt1 | contig 9525 bp, 6 predicted proteins | sample 1582941 | NCBI WGS metagenome assembly OIIC01 (sample SAMN02674970, study PRJEB24791) | human gut metagenome, SKBSTL043 | isolation source: stool | host: Homo sapiens | place: USA | reverse complement strand
ATTTAAAAATGTTGTCTTGTCAGAAGCTGAACTGCAGGAGTTGATGACGTTATTTCCATGGGACTACCAGAAACGGATTGATCATCTTTCTGTTTATATGAAATCCAGTGGAAAAGAGTATCAGAATCATTTTGCAACAATCTGTCTTTGGGCAGAACGAGATGGAGCCAGGGCAGGAATGGATAAATATGAATTTCAGGAAGGAGAAAGCCTGTGATGGAAAATAAAGTAACAGCAGATTATCTGGATGAAGAGGGATGTCTTCATTGTGGTATCTGTGGAAAAAGAAAACAGATGAAAGTTAGTCTGATGGGATTTGAGCATGTAGTGTCCTGTTTGTGTGAATGCGAGGTAAAAGCCAGGCAGGAACTTGATGAGAAGATGCAGCGGGAAGAAGCACAGCGGCAGCTTTATCAGAGAAAATCCGTCGGACTTCAGGAAAGAAGATTCTGGGAATGGAAATTTGAAAAAGACAATGGAAGCAACCAGAAGATACTAATCGCCAGGCAGTATGTAGAAAACTGGATAGATATGAAGAGAAAAAATGTAGGACTGCTTCTGATGGGACCAGTTGGAACCGGGAAAAGTTTCTTTGCAGGCTGTATTGCAAATGCACTTTTGGAACAGGGAGAACGTGTCATGATGACGAATTTTTCCAGGATCTTAAACGAAATGACCAGCTATCAGGCAGATAAGAACCAGATTATACAAAATCTTGTGGATTATCCATTGCTGATTATTGATGATTTAGGAATAGAACGAAATTCTGAGTTTGCTTTGGAGCAGGTCTATAATGTGATAGATAGCCGTTATTGTAAAATGCTTCCGCTGATCGTAACAACGAATCTGGGACTGAATGAAATGAAATCTACAGATTTGGATACTGCCCATCAGCGCATTTACAGCAGAATACTTGAAATGTGTGTTCCCATCTATTGTGGTGGGGAAGACAAGAGAAAAGAAGAAGGGACAGAAAAACTCGTACAGGTGCAGAACCTGATTACCGGTTAATCTGTCTTTTTTCATTAAAGGGGGTGATTGCCATGATTACAGATCTGGACAGCAGTTAAATCGCTGAAAGGAGGGAAAAGTCATGCAGGAAGAGGTAACTCAGAAAACGGTCACGTTCTGTATTCGGGCTACTAAGATTACAGCAGACCTGTTGAAAAAGGTTCTTGTTGCGTATCTGCGTCATCAGAAGCAGAAATCAGTAGAGAAGAAAGCACAGAAAAATCAGCCGAAACAGGGAAAGGTCACGGTAAAAGAGCTGGCAAAACAGAATGCCGGGATGGTCAATATCGAGATCACGAACAAAAATATCAAGTCCTTTGAACGCTATGCCAGAAAATATGGAATTAACTATGCTCTGAAAAAGGACAAGAGCAAAGAGCCGCCAGTTTATCTGGTATTTTTCAAAGGACGTGATCAGGATGCCCTCAATGCTGCTTTCCGTGAGTTTTCCCAGAAACAGATTCAAAAAGCGAATAAACCTTCGATTCACAAGCGTCTGGCAGCTTACCGGGCAATGATGCCAAAGAAGACGAAGGACAAAGTAAAGAACCGGCATCAGGAGCAGAGTCGATGAAAAAGAAAAGCGGCAAAACTCTGATGCAGAAGTGGAAGAATAAAATCGGGGGTAAGCTGTCCGCCCTGGATAAAAAGAAACTGGTTCTTACAAATATCCCTTATGCTCTGGTTGCTTTCTATGCAGACCGGGCATTTTTTCTTTACCGGAACAGTCCGGGAGAAGATATGGGGAACAAACTTTTATATGCAATGGAACACGCAGACCGGATTTTTGCTGGTTTTGTGTTAAGCAATAATTGGAAAGATCTGCTAGCAGGTATTGTTGTTGCAGTCGTTCTGAAAGTGTTGGTTTGGCAGAAACAGGCAGACGCAAAGAAATTACGGAAAGGCATCGAGTATGGTTCAGCCAGATGGGGAACCGCAGAGGATATCAAGCCTTATATGTCGGAAGATCCATGGATGAACATTCCATTGACAGCAACAGAAGCACTGACCATGGAGAGCAGACCGAAGCAGCCGAAGTATGCAAGAAATAAAAATATAGTGGTCATCGGCGGCAGTGGTTCCGGTAAGACACGTTTTTTCGTAAAACCATCGGTCATGCAGATGAACTGTTCCATGGTCATTACAGATCCCAAAGGCACTCTGATCGAGGAGTGCGGGAAGATGTTAGCAAAGGGACCGCCGAAGAGGGATAAAGATGGAAATGTCATCAAAGATAAATCCGGGAAAGTGGTATATGAGCCTTATGTGATTAAGGTTTTGAATACGATCAACTTTTCTAAGTCTCTTCATTACAATCCATTTGCTTATATACGGTCTGAAAAAGATATCCTGAAGCTGGTTACAACAATCATTGTTAATACCAAAGGTGAAGGGGAAAAAGCTTCCGAAGATTTTTGGGTGAAAGCAGAGAAATTGCTGTACACAGCACTGATTGCTTTTATCTGGTATGAAGGGGATGAAGAGGAAAAGAATCTGAATACCCTTCTGGATCTTTTGAATGAAAGCGAAACCCGTGAAGAGGATGAAACTTACCAGAATCCTGTGGATATGATGTTCCAGGAACTGGAAGAAAGAGATCCGCAGCACTTTGCGGTCAGACAGTATAAAAAATACAAAATGGCGGCTGGCAAAACGGCGAAGTCGATTTTGATTTCCTGTGGTGCCAGACTTGCCCCATTTGATATCGCAGAGCTTCGTGAGATCATGTCTTACGATGAAATGGAACTGGATAAGATCGGTGACAGGAAAACAGCCTTGTTTCTGATTATGTCCGATACGGATACCACATTCAACTTTGTGATTGCGATGCTGCAGTCACAGCTTTTCAATCTGCTTTGCGACAAGGCAGATGATGAATATGGCGGCAGACTTCCGGTGCATGTGCGTGTCATCGCTGATGAGTTTGCCAACATCGGACAAATTCCTCAGTTTGACAAGCTGATCGCAACCATCCGAAGCAGGGAAATCTCTGCTTCTATTATTTTGCAGTCCCAGAGTCAGCTAAAGGCAATGTATAAGGATAGTGCAGATACCATTCTGGGCAACTGTGATACGACTTTATTCCTTGGTGGGAAAGAGAAGACCACATTAAAGGAAATGAGTGAGCTTCTGGGTAAGGAAACCATTGACCTGTATAACACTTCGGAGACGAGGAGTAATCAGAAGTCTTTTGGATTGAATTACCAGAAAACGGGCAAACAGCTGATGACGGAAGATGAGATTGCAGTCATGGATGGAGGAAAATGTATCCTGCAGATCCGTGGTGCCAGACCATTTTTCTCAGACAAATATGATATCACGAAACACAAAAACTATCGGCTTCTTGCAGATGAAAACGAGAAGAACCGGTACAAAGTAGAGAAAGAGTTAAATCCGCAGTACACACCGAAACCCGAAGAAGAGGTGGAAGTGATTCATGTAGAACTGTCGGAGTAACCTTGGGAATGAACGAAAAATAATGAGGAAAGGAATAACTGACATTAGGTGCGCCGGCTTTTTAGTCGGTGTTTTTTCATTCCCGTAAACACCTGAAAAAAGTCAGTTTTGGTGAATGTATATGGCATTTTTTAGCAGTGCAATTACAACTTTAAAAACTCTTGTAGTCGCAATCGGCGCAGGTCTTGGCGTGTGGGGTGTCGTAAACCTTCTGGAAGGATATGGAAATGACAATCCCGGCGCTAAGAGCCAGGGCATCAAACAGCTGATGGCTGGTGCCGGAATCATGCTGCTGGGAACTACCCTGATTCCACAGCTGGCAACATTGTTCTCTTAAGAGGAGTGGTAGATGAACACCATCATTGAGAGAATTACGGAAGCGATAAAGGATATCCTGATCGGACTTATCAAGTCATGTTTGGATAACATGTTCACGTCTGTCAATGAGCAGGTGGGAACCATAGCCGGGCAGGTGGGACAGACACCGCAGGGATGGAATGCAGGGATTTTTAATCTGATTCAGAATATATCCCAAACGGTGATTGTCCCCATTGCGGGACTGATCATCACCTTTGTCCTGTGCTATGAATTGATCACGATGGTAACACAGAAAAACAATTTCCATGAATTTGAGACTTATAACATTTTCCTCTGGATCTTCAAAGCGTATGTAGCCATTTATCTGGTGACAAATACGTTCAATATCACGATGGCGGTCTTTGATGTTGGCCAGCATGTGGTCAACAATGCAGCCGGGGTGATATCAGGAAACACTGCGGTGGATGCAACAGAAGCAATTTCACGGATTGTGGATGCCCTGGAGGATATGGAGTTAGGGGATTTGTTCCTGCTATCCATGGAAACGATGTTGATCAGTGTTACCATGCACATTCTGTCAATTATCATTACGGTAATCTTGTACGGAAGAATGATAGAAATTTACCTTTATACTTCCATAGCACCAATTCCGTTTGCCACCATGACCAATAAGGAATGGGGCAATATCGGAAACAACTATTTAAAAGGCTTGTTCGCACTGGCATTTCAGGGATTCTTCATGATGGTCTGTGTGGGAATTTATGCAGTTTTAGTAAATGCAATGACCATATCCAGTGACCTTCATGCAGCAATGTTTTCAGTAGCGGCTTATACCGTGATTCTTGCATTTTCATTATTCAAGACCGGAAGCCTTAGCAAATCAATATTCAATGCCCATTAACGGGCAGGAAAGGAGCGCATACCATGGCGTATGTACCAGTACCAAAAGACCTTACCAAGGTCAAAACAAAAGTAGCGTTAAATCTGACAAAGCGGCAGCTGATTTTCTTTTCACTTGCCGCAGTTGTGGGAATTCCGTTTTATCTGGTCATGAGAAAACCAATCGGTTCCAGTATCGCAGCCATCCTGATGGTAACGATCATGCTTCCGTTTTTCTTCATGGCAATGTATGAAAAAGACGGTCTTCCCTTTGAAAAAGTGGTGGCAAATATCATTCGACAGAAGTTTATCTGTCCGGCAGTAAGACCATATAAGACAGAAAATTTTTATCAGGAGATTTCCACCCTTGTAAAAAAGGAGGGTGTGCCGGATGGCAAAAAAGACAAAGCAGGAGGCTCAGCAGGAGCGTCTGTCCCTGGCGGAAAAAAGAAACCGTCAGGAAAGAAGAAACAAAAAAAGCAGAAAAGAAAGAGAACAGGAAAAGCGTAGAAAGAAGCAGGAACGGGATCGTAGGAAACAGAAAAACATTCCTACAACTGCACAGCAGAGTATTCCGTATATTCGGATGCTGCAGGATGGTATCTGCCAGGTGACAAAGACCTTTTTCTCCAAGACGATTCAGTTTTATGACATCAACTATCAGCTTGCTTTAAATGAGGATAAGACCACGATATTTGAAAATTACTGTGATTTCTTAAATTACTTTGATTCTTCCATCAGTGTGCAGCTGTCCTTTATCAATCAGCAGGTGGATGTGGCAGAATTTGAAAAAAGTATTGATATTCCGGATCAGAACGATGACTTCAATGCCATTCGTGAAGAGTACCGTACTATGCTGAAAAATCAGCTTTCCAAAGGAAATAATGGTCTGGTAAAGACAAAGTATATCACTTTTGGAATCGAAGCAGAAAGCCTGAAGGTGGCAAGACCGAGGCTTGAAAGAATTGAAACAGATATCTTAAATAATTTTAAGATTCTGGGTGCACAGGCACATTCACTAAATGGTCTGGAAAGGCTGGAGATTCTGTATCATGTGTTCAACCAGGATCGGATTGAACCATTTAAGTTCCAGTATAAGATGCTTCCAGAAACAGGATTAAAGACCAAAGATTTTATTGCACCGACTTCCTTTAACTTTTCCAAGAATCAGACATTTTTGATGGGAAGAACGATGGGAAGTGTGAGTTATCTGCAGATTCTGGCACCGGAGCTTACAGACCGGATGCTTGCAGATTTCCTGGATGTGGATGACAGCATCAATGTCAACATTCATATCCAGTCCATTGATCAGAGTTCAGCAATCAAAATGATCAAGAGCAAGATTTCAGATCTGGATAAGATGAAGATTGAAGAGCAGAAGCGGGCAGTACGTTCCGGTTATGATATGGACGTGCTTCCATCGGACCTTGTGACTTATGGAGAAGAGGCGAAGAACCTGCTGGAAGATCTGCAGTCCAGAAATGAGCGAATGTTCCTTGTAACGGTTCTGGTAATGAATACCGCAAAGAAGCGTCAGAAGCTGGATAATAATATTTTCCAGGTGCAGGGAATTGCACAGAAATATAACTGTTCTTTAAAACAACTGGATTATCAGCAGGAAGCAGCACTCATGTCCTGTATTCCACTGGGAGTCAATCGGATTGAAATTCAGAGAGGGCTTACCACATCATCAACTGCAATCTTTGTGCCATTTACGACGCAGGAACTGTTTCAGGAAGGGGAAGCTCTTTATTATGGATTGAATGCATTATCCAACAACATGATCATGGTTGATCGGAAACGTTTGAAGAACCCGAATGGACTGATTCTTGGTACACCAGGTTCCGGTAAGTCTTTCTCAGCAAAGAGGGAAATTACAAACTGCTTTTTGATCACGGAAGACGATATCATTATCTGTGATCCAGAAGCCGAATATTCGGCACTTGTGCAGGCACTGCATGGGCAGGTAGTTCGGGTTTCGCCAGTATCTGACCAGTATATCAATCCGATGGATCTGAACTTGAATTATTCCGAGGAAGACAATCCGCTGTCATTAAAAGCAGATTTTATTCTGTCTTTGTGTGAACTGATCGTTGGTGGAAAGAACGGACTGGAACCGGTAGAAAAAACGATTATTGACCGTTGTGTGCGGTTAGTATATCAGGAATACCTTGCCGATCCAATACCGGAGAAGATGCCAATCCTGGAGGACTTATACAACCTTCTGAGAAAACAGGAAGAGCCAGAAGCACAGCGACTGGCCACTTCGTTGGAAATCTATGTTACAGGTTCTTTGAATGTGTTTAACCATCAGACAAACGTGGACATCAATAACCGCATTGTCTGCTTTGATATCAAGGAACTTGGTAAGCAGTTGAAAAAGATTGGGATGCTTGTCATTCAGGATCAGGTCTGGAACAGGGTAACAATGAACCGTTCTGCTCATAAGTCCACCAGATACTATGTGGATGAGTTCCATCTTCTTTTGAAGGAAGAGCAGACCGCAGCTTATAGTGTGGAGATATGGAAGAGATTTCGTAAATGGGGTGGTATTCCAACTGGAATCACCCAGAATATAAAAGATTTATTGTCTTCCAGGGAGATAGAGAATATATTTGAAAATTCAGATTTTATTTATATGCTGAACCAGGCTTCCGGAGACAGGCAGATTCTGGCAAAGCAGCTGAATATCTCACCAACCCAGCTGTCCTATGTAACCAACAGTAATGAGGGGGAAGGACTTTTGTTCTATGGAAATGTCATTATCCCATTTGTAGACAGATTCCCGAAGAATTCCCTCTATAAAATCATGACAACTCGCTTAGAGGAGACTTCCGAAGCAGGTTAAATCAAAGGAGAAAACAATGTTACGAGCAATTTCATATGTATTAACTTTTAGTGGCGGTGCTGTTTTCGGCATCGCTTTTCTCTGCTTATTACAGGCAGGGAAAGGGTATCCGAAGAAGGAGGAGTAAGTAGTGGCAGAACAGAGAATGAAAGTCAGGGACAAGAAAGTCCAGAAGATGACCAAGGATGGTCTGGTGGAAGAAAACCTGACAGATAAATCTTCTGTTCGTGTCAGTAACCGTGCAAGTGATGTGCAGATGGGAAGAAAACAGGGGGAAAAAGAAGAAAACCTTGTGGATAAGTCTCCCCGCCAGTCTGAACGGAGTGGGAAAAATATCCGTCCCTCTGTGCAAAAATCCAGAGATGCACCGGAACTGATACGGACAGAGAAGCAAAGTGAGGATTTTGGACAAAATAGAAAGCAGCAAAACCGGAAAAGGATTCGTGCTGAAGTCGGAAAAGAATCCAGACTTGCAGAAAAATCCGAAGTCGGACAGTTAGGGAGACTGAAAGATAAACGTGCTGATCTATCAGAAAACAGGGGAGACAGCCGGAGAAATCAGACAGGTGGCAGCAAAAAGCCAAAACAAAAACAGCGTTTGAAATTTGCTTATGAGGAAACTGGTGCTTCTGTGAAAAATGACAAAGATATGGAGAAATTGAACCAGATGGATACGGATGGAGTCAATTTCCGCCATCAGAAACAGAAAGAAAAAGCCAAAAAGTTTTCTTATGAAGAAGCAAGAAAGAAAAAGGAAGCTAAGCAGCATTCCAAGAAGGCACAGGTTTATCAGGCAAATGAAGGAGAATCTCCTGGAAAGAAAAAATCCCGTTTGAAGTTTGGTGAAGGGGAATCTGTGAAAACAGAAAAAGCTTCTGTTGTCAAGAAAGCAGGAAGTGCAACTTCCGTAGCATTGCACCGTGAGATCAGCAAAAATGAAGACGATAATGCGGCGGTAGAAGGTGCCCATAAGTTGGAAGAAGGCGGCGAAGGTGTTTACCGGCTGGAACAGAGAAGTGCCAGACGAAGGAAACAGAGGGCTTCCAGAAAGAGAAGCAGACTGGAGAGACAGGTAGAGAAACAGACACAGGCGGCAGCCCGTCAGGAACAGAAGAAACTGAAAAAACAGATTCAGAAGCAACAGATCAAACGGGATTATGCCAAAGCGAAGCGAAGTGAACAGACAGTAGGAACAGCTGCAAAAGGTACGATTGATTATATCAAGAAGATTGGCGGCAAAGTGACCAACTTCTTTAAAGAAAACCGGAAGGTGTATATCAGTGTAGCAGTTCTGATCGGATTGATGTTTCTGATCATAACGAATGTCACGTCATGCTCTGCAGTGTTTTTACAAAATGTGATCACTTACACCGGAACCAGTTATCTGTCATCGGATCAGGCAATCCGGGAAGCGGAACTGTATTATACACAGCTGGAAGCTAATCTGCAGGAGCGGATCAACAACATGGAATCTGAAGAACCGGGACATGAGGAATACCGATATAACATCGGACCTATTGAGCATGATCCGTTTATCCTGATCAGTTATCTGTCAGCAAAGTATGAAGAGTTTACGTTTGAACAGGTCAAGCCGGAGCTGGATGCGTTGTTTGCAGAGCAATATCATCTGACTACAGAAGCGGTCAATGAGACTGTGACAGAGACAGCAACAGTAAGAGTTGGAGAATCTTTGGGACAGGTTGTGACCAGTGGGTATTGTAACTGCCCAATTTGTTGTGGTATTTGGAGCGGAGGACCGACTGCCAGTGGAGCATATCCAACTGCCAATCATACCTTAGCGGTAGATGCTTCCAATCCGTTTGTACCAATGGGAACAAAGGTAGTTATGAATGGTGTCGAATATACGGTAGAAGATACCGGAGCTTTCGCAAGATACGGGGTACAGTTTGACGTCTACTATGATAATCATGCGGCGGCATCTGCACATGGACATCAGACATGGGAATGTTATCTGGCAGATGATAATGGAAGTCAGGAAGTGGAAGTGACTA
>OIIC01000600.1_pt1 | contig 9547 bp, 7 predicted proteins | sample 1582941 | NCBI WGS metagenome assembly OIIC01 (sample SAMN02674970, study PRJEB24791) | human gut metagenome, SKBSTL043 | isolation source: stool | host: Homo sapiens | place: USA | reverse complement strand
TGGCCGACGAGCCTACTGGAAATCTCGATCCGACCACATCGCTGGGCATCATGGAAGTGCTGGACGCCATCAACCGCACTGGCACCACCATCGTCATGGCAACGCATAACGAGGAAATCGTCAACTCCATGCGCAAGCGTGTGGTCGAACTGCATACCGGCAAAATCGTGCGTGACGAGCAGCAGGGATCCTACGATTCCGCACTGTACTTCCCGGATGCCGAAGTCGAATCCAAATCGCATCAGGCGTTGAACGGCGGCGACGTCGACTCGAAATATCGTGCGCCGGGCGCGCTTGAAATGTCTGATTTTTCCGATGAGGCGGTGGACGTGGAAGGCGCGACGCGAGCCGAAACCGCGGCGAACGCGGTTGATGCCGTAGCTGCGGCCATCCACAGCGGCAATGGTGATGCGGGCATCGCGCGTCTCGCCAATTCCGTGCATTCCGGTCGCACCGGTCGTTATGGCGAGGCGTTCGCTCCGGTGGAGACTACGCTGACCTGGGGCAAGGGACTGAAACTTGAGGATCTTGCCGAACAGGAGCATGCCGATTCGGCTGCACGTTCGCAGACCGAAGCCAATGCCGACGCGACTGGCTCTTCGCCTGATACAGGTATGGAATCAAGCAAAGCGGCTGAAAACGAGCAATCCGCGGAGCCAACGGTTCCCGCTCCTCCGGCACTGCCGATGCCTCCCGCTCCGCCCGCGCCTCCGGCTCCTCCGGCAGCGCCCGCCGCGACTGCCGGTGGCGAGGCGAAATCCGTCGAACAATCCGATGAACAGCATGAAACGTCCGAAAGCAAGGAGAACGACTGATGCGTTTGCGTTTCATTCTTTCCGAAACCTGGAGCAGCCTCAAGCGCAACGTGCCCATGTTGCTTTCAGTGATGCTCGTTACATTCATCTCGTTTCTGTTTATCGGCGCATCGGTGCTCACTCAGGCGCAGATCACCAAAGCCAAAGGCGATTGGTATTCCAAGGTTGAAGTGGTGGTGTGGATGTGTCCCGATGGCACCAGCCAATCCGTGAACTGCACCGCGGGAACCGCGGCAACGCAGACTCAGATCAATGACTTGCAGAAAACCATTCGCAACGAGCTTGCCGATGATGTATCGCAAATCACTTTTGTAAGCAAGGAAGATTTCTACAACGACACTTTCCTCAAACAATATCCGAACGGTGAATATCAGGGGCGTACGCTCACTGCCGACGATATGCAGGATTCATTGTGGCTGAAACTGAAGAATCCTGAGAAATATCAAGTCGTTTCCGAAGTGCTTTCTGGCAAGGAGGGCGTCGATACTGTCAGTGATCAACGGCAGATTTTTGAGCCGGTGTTCGCAGTGCTGAATCGTGCGACCATTGCAACCGCCGCATTGGCCGCGGTGATGGTGGTTGTCGCCATTATGCTGACCGGTACCACAATTCGCATGTCTGCTGCGTCACGTCGAACCGAAACGGAGATCATGCGTTTGGTGGGTGCTTCGAATTGGACCATTCGGCTGCCATTCATTCTTGAAGGGGCGATCGCATCAATGGTCGGCTCCTTGCTTTCCTGCGTCACTTTATCGGCATTGGTGAAGGTATTTATCACTGATTGGCTTGCAGCCTCCGTGAAATGGATTCCATATGTGAATCAGATGACGGTATTGTGGATTTCGCCGATTTTGGTTGCAGGAGCGGTGCTGTTGTCGGTGATTGCATCCACAGTGTCGTTGCATAGGTATTTGAAAGCCTGAGAACATTCCGTTTTGTACGGATTGGATACGTTTATCTGTGTCGCGTTTTAAGCATGGGATGCTATGGTATGGAACCAATGATGGGAGGCAAGTGACCGAATGACAAGCAAGAAAGCTCTAAAACCGGCCGTCGCGGTGTTTGCAACGGGGGCTTTGTGCGCCACGATGGCGATTGCCCCGTTCTCGTCTGCGGTTCCGCAGGCGCAAGCCAATACATACAGCAATCTGGTGAATGCCCAGAATAAGAAGGCTGCCAGCTCTCAGCGTGAAGCCCAGTTGCGTTCACAGCTTTCCGGTGTGAAGTCTGATTTGGCCGACAAGATCGTCGAGCTGGATGAATTGACAAATACGAAAATTCCTGCAGCTCAAGCTGCAGTCGATGAGGCAAATGCTACTGCCGCTTCGGCACAGAGTGAAGCTGATGCTGCGGCTTCCCGTTTGGAGGCCGCGCAAAAAGATAAGGAAAACCTCGAAGCGCAGATCGAACAGACCGGCAAGGATTATGATGACGCGCATGCGGCCGTGGCACAGATGGCTCGTGAAGACCTGCATGGTTCCGATGCATCCACTGTGATGAGCGTGGTGACAGGTTCCACGAGCACTCAGGAATTCATTAATTCCATGCAGTCTCGTGATGCGTTGAGCCGTACCGAAGCCAATGCGGCAAGTGATGCGGCGAATACGTTGAACACGTCGATGAATCGTAGCGAGCGTCTTTCTGCAATCGAGAAGCAGATCGCCAATCTGAAAACCGCAGCTGACGAAAAAGCCGCTTCCGCACAGCAGGCTGCTGCTTCCGCACAGACCCAGCGCGACTCGCTTGACCAGTTGCGTGCAGAAGGCGAAACCCGCCGTGCCGAATTGGAAAGCCAACAGTCGCAGCTGAACGGCAGCGTGGCCAAACAGGCGGCGCAAACGGTTATGTTGCAGTCACAGGTCGATTCCTTCAACCGCCAGTATGCAGCCGAGCAGGCCGCAGCAGCTAATCAAAACAATGGTGGCAATCAAGGGCAGACCCGGCCAGGCAACAACAATACCAATAGTGGCGGCAACAATGTGACGCCTGCTCCCACGCCTACGCCTACTCCTACGCCTGCTCCCGCGCCGAGTACCAATAACAATTCCGGTCAGGGAACCTCCAATGGCGATTACGGCAATGGCTACGTGGCCGGCCAGTGCACGTGGTGGGCGTACGAACGTCGTAGACAGATGGGTATCGGAACCCCCTCGTACTTGGGTAACGGTGGCCAGTGGTACGCTACCGCACCGTCGTATGGTCTTCGCGTGGATCATAGCCCGCAGGTCGGTGCGGCAATCTCCTTCCTGCCCGGTCAGGCTGGTGCCGATGGCTTCTACGGTCATGTGGGTGTGGTGGAAGCGGTGAATGGCAACACCATCACCATTTCCGAAATGAACGCGGCTGGTGGCCCATATGTGGTGTCGTACCGCACACTGTACAACGCGTCCCAGTTCTGGTATGTGCACTGATTCATCAAGGGGCGTTTGAGCTTTCCTTGAGCGTTGTGTCGCGGGAGCGCGCCGCCTGAATCGTTGGGCGGCGCGCTCCCATGATATTGTCGATTGTTGCGTTGCAGAACACTTCTTTGAAGAACCGGAAAGGAGGTCCGACATGGCCAAGGAGCAAGGCGTGAAGCCGATTGCGCAAAACAAGAAGGCACGCCACGACTATGCCATTGAAGACAAGTATGAAGCCGGTCTGGTGTTGACCGGCACTGAGGTGAAGTCGCTTCGAGAAGGCCGCGCATCGCTGGCCGAATCGTTCATTACCATCGACCGTCGCGGTGAAATGTGGCTTGAGGGAGCCAATATTCCCGAATATCTCAACGGAACGTGGAACAATCATGCCCCTAAGCGCAAGCGTAAGCTGTTGCTTCACGCGGCGCAGATCGACAAGCTGGCTCGTCAAAGCCAAGCCAAGGGTTTCACCATCATTCCGCTGAGCCTGTATTTCAAAGACGGTCGAGTCAAGGCGGAAATCGCATTGGCACGAGGCAAGAAGGAATTCGACAAGCGTCAGGCATTGCGCGAGGAGCAAGACAAGCGTGAGGCCTTGCGTGCCATGCGATATGCCAACAAGCAGGTGCGATAAGTGGTAACCGGAAAATTTCCGGTTTCACATACTGATATACAGCGGTGGCCGTAATCTTTTTGTAGCTTGCCCTCTCTAGTGTATGGTTCAGATTCGGTCGAATAGACCGAGCGAGACATAGGAGAAGGATATGGAAGCGAAGAAAAGTCTGAAGGCGGTTGCCGCGTGTGCGCTGAGCGTTGCGATGCTGTTTGCTGGAGCGGCATGCGGCACCAGTGATGGAAGCGACGATGCGGCTTCGTCCGATAGCGGTTCGAAAGCGAGCGAACTGACGGGTTATGACGTTTCGTTGGTGCAGAAAGACGATGACATCGCCAAACTGTTGCCCGATTATGTGACGAAGGACGGCAAGCTCACCATCGGCATGGACACGTCGTACGCTCCCGCCGAATTCCTTGCGGAGGACGGCAAGACCCCGGTCGGCTTCGATGTCGATATCGCCAAGGCTTTGGCGCAGGTGTTCGGCCTTGAAGCGGATCCGGAAACCGCGAATTTCGATTCGATCATTCCATCGGTCGGATCCAAGTACGATATCGGCATTTCGTCGTTCACCGTGACCAAGGAACGTTTGGAAGCGGTTGATTTCGTAAGCCATTTTGATGCCGGATCGGCATGGGCCGTGAAGAAGGGCAATCCGAACAAGATCGACACGTTCGATCTGTGCGGCAAGAAGGTGGCCGTGCAGACCGCCACCATGCAGGAGACCGAAGCGAACAAGATAGCCAAGCAATGCGAGGCCGACGGCAAGGATAAGCTTGAAGTGATCTCCAGCAAGCTGCAGACCGATGTGACCACGAACGTTGTCACCGGCAAGGCCGACGTGTTCTATGCCGATTCGCCGGTTGCGGGCTATGCCATCGCGCAAACCGATGGACAGCTGGAAATGCTGGGCAAGGTCGAAGGCGTCGCTCCGGAAGGCATCGTCATCAAAAAAGGCGACAGCCAGATGGATGAGGCCGTACAGAAGGCCGTGCAGAAGCTCATCGACGACGGTACGTATCTGAAGATCCTTAAGTATTGGGGTGTCGAGGACGGTGCCATCGAAACGTCGGAAATCAATACGCCGGGCGCCGAATAATTCCATGATTGAACCGTCCACGGATCAGACGGTTCAAGGATCGCATGACTGGCGACGTGCTGGGAACAAAGCGGGTTTTGATCATATTGTGATATGGCAAAACCCGCTTTTTCGTAAGGAAAAACGGCATATCGAATAGAGTTTGCGTACTATTAACGTGGCCGTAGCAATCGTTTTCTATGGTGCCTGCAGGACTTCGGTTCGGCCGTATTCATACGGTTGGGAATGAAGAGAGGATCCGCGATGGCTTTCAATAATCTGAGGAAACTCGCTGTTTTTGCACTAAGCGCCGCCATGATCGTTTCGTTGGGTGCGTGCGGCACATCGGAAAAGTCCGATTCCGCGGCTTCCAGTGATTCTGAGTCGTCGTCGAACACCACCGGCTATGACGTTTCCGGCGTGACGAAGGATGACGATATAGCAGCGATGCTGCCGGAATCAGTCACCAAGGACGGCAAGCTCACCGTCGGCATGGACACGTCGTACGCTCCCGCCGAATTCCTTGCAGAGGACGGCAAGACCCCGGTCGGCTTCGATGTCGATATCGCGAAGGCGCTCGCCAATATGTTCGGTCTTGAGGTCGTGCCGCAAACGTCGAATTTCGATTCGATCATTCCGTCGATCGGCACCAAGTACGATATCGGCATTTCGTCGTTCACCATCACGCCCGAGCGTATGGAAGCCGTCGATTTCGTGAGCATGTTCAAGGCCGGTTCCACGTGGGTGGTGAAGAAGGGCAATCCGAACAAGGTCGCCACTTCCGACCTGTGCGGCTTGAAGATCGCGGTGCAGACGGGCACCACGCAGGAAGAGGAAGTCAACGCGGCCGCCAAACAATGCAAGGCCGACGGCAAGTCCGAAGTGCAGATTCTGTCGAATAAGCTGCAGACCGATGTGACCACGAACGTGGCGACGGGCAAGACCGACGTATTCTATGCTGATTCGCCGGTCGCCGGCTATGCCATCGCGCAAACCGAAGATACGCTAGAAGCCCTCGGCGAGGATGTCGGCGTGACCAAGGAGGCCGTGGCAATCAAAAAGGGCGATTCCGATACCGCCAAGGCGGTGCAGGCCGCACTGCAGAAGCTCATGGATGATGGCACGTATGTGAAGATCCTCAAGCATTGGGGCGTGGAGAACGGAGCGATCGACAAAGCCGAAATCAATCCGACTGACCTCGGCTGAACGATCAAACGTAAGGCAGACATCGCACACGGCGATACTGTGACGCCGATATGACGGAAGGCATGCGGGTCAAATCCGCGTGTCTTCCGTTTTCGTATATGGATCTTCCGTGATTCGACGGAGCTACATTGCGCGATTCTTGGCTGATACGTAAGGTTTGCGCAATGTAACGTACATGTAGCATTGCGCTCTTATCGTGCCTATTTGAGATACTGAGGTTCTCTGCAACCGAATGGCGTTGAGATTTTCGGTATGGCAATGAAGAGATAAGAAGAAGGATATGCGTACCATGTCTTTGAAGATCAAGTCCGTTGTGACGCTTGCGCTGAGTGCGGCGATGTTGTTTTCCACTGCCGCTTGCGGCACCTCTGATGCGTCCAATTCCGGCGATTCGTCGGATTCGTCGAACACTACCACCGGTTACGATGTCAGCACCATTAAAAAAGATGACGAGCTGGCCAAGCTGGTTCCGTCCGGCGATCTGGTGAAGGACGGCGAGCTTTCCGCCGGTATGGAGCTTTCGTACGCTCCGGCTGAATTCTATGCCGAAGACGGCAAGACTCCGGTCGGCTATGATATCGACATGACCAAAGCCATCGCCAAGACGCTTGGTTTGAAGCCAAACATCGTGTCTTCCATGTTCGACACCATCATTCCTTCCATTGGCTCCAAGTATGATCTGGGCATCACCGCCATGACCATCACCGAAGAGCGTATGCAGTCCGTGGATTTCGTGAGCTACTACCGTGCAGGTTCCACGTGGGCCGTGAAGAAGGGCAATCCGAAGAAGCTTGACACTTCCGACATGTGCGGCGCGAAGATCGCGGTGCAGACCGGCACCGTGCAGGAAGAGGAAGCCAACACCATCGCCAAAGGATGCGAGGCCGATAACAAGGCCGAAGTGATGTCGTACAAGCGTCAGGCCGAAGCGGCCACCGCAGTGGCTACGGGCAAGGCCGATGCGTTCTATGCCGATTCTCCGGTCGCCGGCTATGCCATCTCCCAGACCGACGGACAGCTTGAAGCCTTGGGTGACGTCGAAGGTGTGGCCAAGCAGGGCATCGCTGTCAAGAAGGGCAACACCCAGCTTGCTGAAGCCGTGCAGAAGGCCGTACAGAAGCTGATGGACGATGGTACGTATATGAAGATCCTCAAGCATTGGGGTGTGGAATCCGGCGCTCTCGACAAGGCTGAGATCAACCCGACCGATCTCGACTGATTTCATCCCCACTATTTACATCAACAACGAAGGAACTGAAGCATCATGGCGAAGAAACAAATCGACGGCGACGGCCTCGATATTCCGAATCGCATCAAGGCGCTGCCGGTTAAGCGTACGGGCCCGATTGTGGCGGCGGTCATCGTCGCTCTGCTCGCCGCCATGCTGCTGCAGGGCCTGATTACCAATCCGCGTTTCGAATGGAATGTGGTCTGGAAGTACCTGTTCAACGAGAATGTGCTCGAAGGCATCAAATACACGCTGCTGCTGACGGTCATCTCCATGGGCATCGCCATTATTCTGGCAGTGATTCTGGCCGTAATGCGCAAGTCCATCAATCCGGTGCTGCGTGGCGTGAGCTGGTTCTACATTTGGTTCTTCCGTGGCACCCCTGTGTATACGCAGCTGGTGTTCTGGGGTCTGTTCGCCGTATTGGTGCCTCGCATCGGCGTGGGTATTCCGTTCACTTCCATTGAATTCTGGAGCATTGACTCGCAGTCCGTCATTACCGCGTTTAACGCGGCATGGCTGGGTCTCGCATTGAACGAAGCGGCATATCTGGCTGAAATCGTGCGTGCGGGTCTTGAAGCCGTCGATCCGGGCCAGACCGAAGCGGCCAAGGCACTGGGCATGAAGCGTTCCATGATCATGCGTCGTGTGGTGCTTCCTCAGGCCATGCGCATCATCATCCCGCCGACCGGCAACGAGTTCATCGGCATGCTGAAGACCACGTCGCTTGTCAACGCCGTGCCGTTCACGCTGGAACTACAGTTCGCCACCACGGCGATCGCGACCCGTCTGTACAAGCCGATTCCGCTGCTGATCGTGGCCTGCATCTGGTATCTGGTCATCACCTCCATCCTGATGGTCATCCAGTCGCGACTCGAAAAGCACTTCGGCAAGGGCTTCGACGCCCGTCCCGCCGGAGCCCGCGGCAAGCGCACGCCGCTGCCGGGCAAGACCTTCGGCGAACCCAAGGATGACGTCGACAAGCAGAACGAAGCCACGTTCGCGGGAATGACCGCGTGAGGGGAATGACCATGAGCGAAATCACAACCAACGAAATCGTTCCCGCCGTCAAGGCGACCCAGGTGCACAAGGCCTTCGGCAACCTGCACGTGCTCAAAGGCATCGACATGACCGTCATGCCCGGCACCGTCACCGTGATTCTCGGACCGTCCGGTTCCGGCAAATCCACGTTCCTGCGTCTGATCAACCAGCTGGAAACCCTGACCGGCGGCGAAATCGACGTCGACGGCGAAATGATCGGCTACAAGTACGTCGACAAGGGCGGCGAACGTGTGCTGCAGACCCTGAACGACAAGGAAGTGGCCGAACAGCGTTCCAAACTCGGCATGGTGTTCCAGCGCTTCAACCTGTTCCCGCACATGACGGCTCTTGAAAACGTCATGGAGGCTCCGGTCCACGTCAAGCACATGGACAAGAAGGAAGCCCGCGAACTCGCCATTCAGGAGCTGAACCGCGTCGGCATGGGGGAGCGTCTCGACTACTATCCGGCACAGCTGTCCGGCGGCCAGCAGCAGCGCGTGGCCTGCGCCCGCGCCATCATGGCACGTCCGTCCGTGATCTTCGCTGACGAGCCGACCGGCAACCTCGACTCGCGTTCCAGCCGTGAGGTGCTTGGCTTCCTGCGCGATTCGGTACGCGACTACGGCCAGTCGATCGTCATGGTCACCCATGATCCGCGTGCGGCGTCCTTCGCGGACCGTGTGTTGGTGCTCGCCGACGGCAACATCACCCGCGACATGCAGCATCCGACGTACAACGAGATTCTTGAGGTGTTCGCCGGCGACGACGACATCGACGATGTTTCCAAGTACGCCGCCTCCACCGCCGTTCCGACCGTGACGGAGGACTCGCAGGCATGATTCGCATAGGATTGCGCGACGCGCGCAGCCATTTCGGCCGTTTCATCATGTCGATCGTAGCCATCGCGCTCGGCGTGAGTTTCGTGGTCGGCTCGTTCTGTTTCCGCGAAATGCTCAACAACCAGGTTTCACAGATGATGTCCACCAATGCGGACCATGACGTGTACGTGCGCGGTTCGCAGGAGAAGAAAAAAGATTCGTCGGCGATGTCGATGGGATCGACGAAAAGCTACAACGATGTCGACGTCGATCTGGCGGGTACGATAGCCAAGGTCGACGGTGTTTCCTCGGCACGCGTCGTGCACATGCTGTCCGGCGTGGTGCTGCT
>OIIC01000573.1_pt1 | contig 9757 bp, 9 predicted proteins | sample 1582941 | NCBI WGS metagenome assembly OIIC01 (sample SAMN02674970, study PRJEB24791) | human gut metagenome, SKBSTL043 | isolation source: stool | host: Homo sapiens | place: USA | reverse complement strand
GATACGGCGACCACCGAGATCTACGCTCTTTCCCTACACGACGCTCTTCCGATCTCCTTGGCCGGCTTCTTCTTGCCGAACTTGGCCTTGAGCAGACCGATGATGGTCGGGGCGAGCGAAACCAGCAGAATCAGCACGATCACCAGTTCGAAGTGATCCTGCACGGCCGGAATGTTGCCGAAGAAGTAGCCCAGCAGCGTGAACAACGTGGACCAGCACAGGCCGCCGAGCACTGAGAACGGCGTGAAACGGCTCCAACGCATACCGGAAATACCGGAAATGAACGGCATGAACGTACGAATGAACGGGAAGAAGCGGCCCAGGAACACAGCCAGCGGGCCCCACTTTTCAATCATGCCCTCGGTTTTGGCCAGTCGCTCAGGAGTCAGCGCCTTCACCTTGCCGGATTGGATAATACGGCGACCAAAGAAATGACCGATGAAGTAGTTGCACTGGTCGCCGATAATCGGCGCGCACCAAACCACCGGCAGCAACCAGAACAGCGGCAGCGCGGCCTTGCCGGTCGCAGCATCCGGGGCTGCGAACACGCCGGCCGCGAACAACAGCGAATCACCGGGCAGGAACGGGAAGAACACCACGCCCGTTTCGATGAATACGATGAGGAAGATGAATCCGAGAGTCGGCGCCACGCCCATGGCAATCCAACCGGCAATCGCGGCACGCGGATCCTTCAGCAGTTCGATGATGAAATTAACGAAGCCCATGTGTTTCCTATGAGTCCTAAATCTTGTATTGAGCTGCCAGCCCAATGAACCAGACAGTTATATGCAAACCGTCAAATACCCTACCAGCCGGCCTATAACATCAGGTCGACTGGGGTTTCCCACACAAACTCCGCAATACAAACGAAATTTCTACTTCCCCAAACGCTGCCGCACAAAGGCGTCCAGCGCGGCCGCATCGATGCCCTCATACGAGTCGATGGAGGCAAACTGGCCAAGGCCGGAAGTGTCGGTGCGAATCCAGCCAGTCTGCGCAATCAGTGTGGCCCCCGAGGCAGCGCCGGAGCGCAGACCGGATGAGGAATCTTCCATTACCACGCACTTGACCATGTCTTCAGGCGCGATGCCGAGTCTCTCAGCCGCGGCCAGATATGGGGCAGGGCTCGGCTTGTGCTCGTACGGATCATCGCCGCAGACGTAGCCGGCAAGCAATCCATCAGCCTGCTTCATGATGTTCTCGGCCATGCGGCGAGGCGAAGTAGTGACCAGCATGGATGGGATGTCGGCTTCCTTGAGCGAACGCAGCACGTCTTGCACACCAGGAATCCACGGCAGACGTTCGACCTCCGCCTTGAACACATAATCCTTGAGCTGCTTGTCGATTTCGGGAACGCTCAATGTGCAGCCATGCGCAATCATGACCTCTGCCACGTGTGGCACCGGAGTGCCAGAGCACTCCCAACCGAGGTCCTCGTTCCACTCGCCGCCATTGTTGTGCGCGATCTCAATCTCACCGTCATGCCAGAGCGGCTCAGAATCGATGAGAGTACCGTCCAAATCCCAGAACACGGCTTTGAGCAGCATAGTTACCTCCGTCCGCATGCCCGCACGCCAATTGGCGCCTTTACTCTTGCTGCATTCCATTGCACCAATCGGATGCGACAACCATAGCGCGTCAGCACACCGCCCCTGCGCCTCAGCGCATGGTCAGCCCACCATCGACGTGCAGACATTGTCCGGTAATGAAGCCGGCCATGTCGGACGCCAACAACGCGACCCCTCCGGCGATGTCATCGGGACGGGCAAGGCGGCCAAGAGGCGTCATGGCAATGATTCGTTCACGAACATCCTCGGTGGTGGCTGCGCTGGATGCGGTTCCGGCCGTCAAACCTGCGGCAATGGCATTAACGGTAATGCCGAAGCCGCCCAGCTCCTGGGCCAGAGAGCGGGTCATGCCGACCAAGCCGCCTTTGGCAGTGATATACGAATGGTAGGGCACGATGGGCGAATCGACCAGATTGCTGGAGATGTTGATGATACGCCCGGAGGTCTGGGCTCGCATCAGCGGCACCACATGTGAGCACATCAGATATGCACCATGCAGGCATCCCTCGATCTGTGCGCTAAACTCATCCCAATCGCCTCCAGCAAAAGTGGAACGGCGACGCGGGTCAAAGGAGAAGCGTCCGAAAGCATTATTCACTAAGATGTCCACGCCGCCGAATGAGTCGACAGCGGTACCCACTAGCTTGGAAGATTGCGATTCATCGCAAACATCCGCCTGTACAGCTATAGCCAAGCCTCCCAGCGAGTGGATGTCTTCAACGGTGCGCTGCGCGCTGGCGGCGTCATGTACGTAATTGATGACGACAGCGGCTCCGTGCGATGCCAGGCATTTCGCCACAGCCGCTCCTATGCCCTTGCCGGAACCGGTGATGATCGCTGTTCTGCCATCCAGATTCACCATTGGACGCCGTGCCATATCGCTTTGCTCTGTCATTACCCTTGCCTTTCGCCCTGCTACCAGCCTCTGCTGCCCGCAACAGCACAGGCCTATTCCATATCCATATCGAACGAATCGCTGTACGCGTCGCTGCCGCGTTCGACATCCACCGCGCGCAACAGATCGATGAGGTTGAAGCCCCCATCATGATGCCAGCCGGATTTCGCCCGATCCATCTCACCGAGCGGACAGATGCGATTCACACCGACCTCGGCCAATGTATCTGCAAGACCAAACAGTCTGGTTGAATCCACAGCGACACCGCAGCTCTGCAGCCAGCCACGGCAGGAAGTCAGTCTTCTGGCAGCGTCCAACAAATCTGGCACCGCCACCACGTTGACGGTGCGGTTCAACGGCGACATCAGCGAAGCAACATCCTCGTCGGCACCGCTACCGTCAAGTTCTCGATACAGCACCGACCATGCCGTGCTATGGCCACTGGCGAACACCGCGGCCTTCCCGCCCATCAAGGCTCTCATCTCAGCGTCGGTGCGCGCCCGCTGAATGGCCACGTTCTCGGCGTCACTCAATACGGAGCGCGGATATTTGCGCTGCTGATTCTCAAGCTCGCCACCGAGCAGCTGAGCCACTTCACGAGGGGTGAGGGCTCCATCAGTCTCCACGAACACGGTCTGCGGAGCCAGGCAGCTTTGCTGGTCATATGTGGCGATGTCAACAGCCACACGATGCACGGTATCGGCATAGGTATCAGGACGCAAAGCCTCTCGGCCAATGAACGCCAACCCGACTTTTGCTCCGTAACCTAGACAGGGCTTGGACCCGGCGACTTTGCCCGCAATCAATTTGGTAGTCTGCGAAGAACCGTAAACAATCACGGCATCGGCCGCATCGATGGCTGAATCCTCGAGCTGCTGCGAGCCGCCCTTCCATGGAACCACCGCAATGGCATCAGCGAGGTCGGAATTGACCATCGCAATGCTGCGAGCAAAGAACGCAGGCATCACCGGCTCGGAAAATGAAGATTTGCCAAGAATCGCGCCTTTGACCAGCAGGGTCATCGCCATGCTCCACACGGGAATCCCCGGCACATTGCTGGAGAACACCTGATAGGTGAGCGCTGGGCCCACATATTTAGAGTATCCCCCCGCCTTGTTCGGCCGGAATTCGTCGAGCATAGACGGCTGACCGATTTCGGAGTCAAGGAACCGGAGCAGTTCACGACGCCTGAACTGGCGCATATACCGTTTGAGCTCAATCCGCACCATGTCAGGCTCATATCCGGTGATTGCGGGAATCAGCAGTTCAGCCTGACGCCGCAGCTCAAAATCCGGATCGGCCCATAGTTGGGCCGCGTCGGCCACGATGTCGAGAATATCGTTGACACTCATCGCGGCAAGCGTGCGGTTGCGAACATCGACAAGCTGCTTGGCAAGGGAAGTCACCTTTGAGCCATCCAGTCGCGGATAGCGCAAACGCTTCACCCCATCCGATGTGGCGACCTCATAGATTTCGTAATCCGAAACATCCACTCCCGAGGGCAGGTGGAAGACATCAATGGCCTGACTCACGGATTCATCAACGGTTGGCACTGATGACCTCGTCTACCGCGATTGAGCACCCACGAGCCTCGGCTCCCTTCGCCCTGCCCTGCAGCAGGAATCCGTCCGGGGTCCGATGGCCGAGGTCCTCGGTCAGAATACCGATGCATGAATTCCAATTGGCAAGGTCGTAATGGGCTATCACACCGGTCTCACCATCCTTGACGGGAGTCAGCGTTTCCGGATCGAGGAAGACCGTGCGCACCCAGGCGGGGTTCGCCTTGAGATAGTTGCTGGTGCCATCCGTATACCACGACAGAATATTTTGGTCATAGATCTGCGAGCTCAACTCGGTCATGCCATACATGTTGACGCAGTGGTGGCGCGGCACCCCCAGTGTCTGTTCCAGCTCATCAAGCATCTGGTCTTCGGTGATGTCGCGCTTAGTGCTCTTGAAGCCGCCAGTGTCGAACAACCGGCTATCGGGGGCCAGCGCGAACGTCAGATCATGCTCATGCAGGTAATCGAACAGATACAGATAGGACGACGAGACACCCATCAGCATCACCGGTTCACCGTCAGACACCGCACGGTTAAGGAAGGCGATGATTTCATCGAACTTGAGTCCATGCTCGTCGAAGAACACACCGCTGCCTTCGCTGCCGCAGCACTCCACGGCCTTGGTAAGGTAGCGCGACAGGGAGGAGTTCTGGTTCATGTCCCATGCCGGCGAAATCACGGCGATGCGGATACGCTCTCGATCCGGCATGATGAAATGACGGAACGGCACAATCATTGATTCATCCCACACCTCAAGATCGGGATGGAAGTTGCGCCCACGCATCTTGCCGCCATGCGTGGTTCCGCTCGTCATGAATACGGCTTCGCACTGCTCGGTCGGTATGGTCGAAAGGTCAAGGTGCTTGAACCCGTCCACCGGCATCGGCGGAATCTCCCGCCAATCCTTGAGCGTTGCGGGGGTGACGCGTTTAGCCGCGCAGTAACGACGGTACGGCAGATCATACGTGTACTGATAGATGAACACGTCGCGCGCCAACGCACCAAACGCCTCTTCCGGGGCCTGCTCACAGCCATAGGTATGGATAAAATCCAGAATCCCGCGCTTGATACGACGCGCGTCATCCATCACATCAGTCATTGCATCGCTCCTGTCAATATCCAATATCAACCAGCATTATCGTTCATCGTACGCCGCAGCGCCAGTCCCATCCGCCGGATCGGCTGCTGGAACATCCACGGACGCCGGCGCACGATGTTTCGCCACCAAATCCGGAAGAGCGACGAAAAGCGCATTGAGAATGATGGCGCTGAATACACCGACCATGATGTTGTTGCCAAGGAACACGCTTGCGCCGCCGGTCAGGCCGGAGAGCGCCTTGGGCAGGGCGATGCCGAGCAACAGAGACATGCCGATGACCGTTTGACGGCGCTCGTCATCAGCGACCTTGCGCAGGGCGCGCAGGCCGGTCACGATTAGGCTGGCCGCAGCCGGCAGGAAAATGCCTCCGACGACTGCCGAGGGAATGACGGACAGCAACGCGCCCGCCTTTGGCACGAAGCCCAGAATCAGCAACAGCACAGCGGCGATGATCACAGGCGTGCGCGTGCGCAACTTGCCTTCGCCGGTCAGGTTGAGCAGGCCGACATTTTGCGGGTAGGCGGTGGTGGTGAATCCACCAATCAGCGAGGAAATGGCTGAACCGGCCGCCTCGCCGGCAAGACCGTAGCGCACCTGCTTGCGTTCGAGGGGCGTGCCCTGAATCTCAGAAGCCGCCTGATAGACGCCGAGAGCTTCCATGACGGCAACCATGTAGGCGATGAAGAACGGGATGAAGATCTTCCAGTCAAATGTGAACGGACCGTAGGGCAGGAAGGTCGGCAGGCCCAGCCATCCCTTGGATGCCACAGGAGAGAAGTCCACCATGCCAAATGCTGCGGCGACCACGGTGCCGACGACGAGCGCGATGAGGAATGAGAACGACTTGAGCAGGCCCTTGCCGAGCAACGACAGGACAAGCACAATCGCCGTGGTCAGAATCGACACGGTCAGGATGTGCGGATCGGCGAACGTCTTGTCGCCGGGAGCCCCGCCTAGAAACTCGCTCAGCGTGAATCCAGACAGCGAGACACCGACCATAAAGATGACCACGCCCGAAATCATCGGAGAGAACAGGAACCGCATCCGCTCTATCACACCGGTCAGGCACAGCAACAGGAACACAAGCGAAGCGATGAGAATGGACGAACTCGCCCCCCCCAGCATGCCGGCCGTACCTGCCGCGATCATCAACGCGTCAAACGCGGCTGACGGCCCCTGCACCACCGGCAGGCGAACCAGCCGAGTGGCCTGAACCAAAGTAACCAGACCAGAGACGATGAAGATGGCGTTAATCATGTTCGACGACAGGGCAATAGGTAAGCCGATTGCTCCGGCCACAAACACCGGATCAAGCCAGACGTTGGAAACAAGCACATGCTGGAAACCCAGCAGTACGTTCTGGGCGGTCAGCTCCTTGCGTATTGACATACGCTTCCTCTCTCTCAACGCGCATATGGGATGCCGAGCCGAACAGAGGAGTTCAACCGTCGCATTCCCTACGCGAGTGTTAGCTCACAGGTTCGAAGGGTTCGGCACATACCGTCTCAGCCTAAAGCACCCCTTACGAATCGGTTTTCGCACGTCACCGTAACAAACCTTGACATCTCCGTCAAGAAGATTCGTGCTTTTTTTCGGCAGCTGCCCGATGTGAGATAACAAACAGTTTTACGAATGGAGAAGGAATCGAAGCAATGCGGCCAGACTCACCAACCCCACAGGACCATGGACTTGGAGTCGGCGGGAGTGTAGTTGGAGTCGCCGGTGGCGCCGGCAGCGATATCGGCGGCAGTATCGCGGCCGGGCAGTTCGCGGGTTTCGCGGCGGATGGCGTTGCGCCAGAGGCGGGCGCGGTTGGAGCGTTGTACCTCCACGATATTGCCGTCACGGCCTGCGGCGAAAACGCTCTCCTGGTCGCCGGTTTGCATGCGTTTGACTTCGCGGCGCAGTTGGCGATTCTCTTCTTCGAGGACCAAAATGCGCGCGATACCGGAAAGATTGATGCCCTCATCCTGGCTCAGGCGCTGAGCTCGGGTCAGGCGGGCAATGTCGCGCAGGCAGTAGCGGCGTGCGCCGCCATCGGTGCGCTGCGGACGAACCAAACCGAGGCGGTCGTACTGACGGAGGGTCTGGGGGTGAATGTTGGCCAACTCGGCGGTCTGGCCGACGGTGAAGATGGGCAGTTCGATGTCGAAGCCGACGTCATCGGCTCCGTCGAGATCGGCCCTGCCCATCACGAGCGCGGTTGCGCACATCGCGTACAACTGCTTCATCTGGTTGGCTAACCGCGCCATTGTTCACCTCCTGATTACAGGCTGAGATAGTCGCCGGCTTTTTCGTCGAATTCTTTGGCGGCGTGCTTGACGGCCAGACCCGGCTTGGCGGGGACCATGATCTGCACACGGCCGATCAGATCGCCCGGCTGGTTGCTGCGCTGGACGCCAAGTCCCGCGAGCTTGACTTCCGCGCCGGAGCTGGAGCCTGCCGGCACCTTGAAGGTGACGGGATTGCCATCGATATCCTTGGCCTCGACCTTGCCACCGGCCACGGCCTGGCCCACGGTGACGGGCAGGTCCATGACGATATCATGGCCGCGCATCGAGAATGTGGCATCGGGCTTGACGGTGACGTGCAGGTACAGGTCACCGGCCTTGCCGCCGTTGATGCCTGGCTTGCCCTTGCCGGCCAGCTTGATTTTCTGTCCGTCCTTGACGCCCGCAGGCACGTGGGCCTTGAACTTCTTGCCGTCCACGGACAGGGACACGGTAGCGCCCTTGACCGCCTGACGCAGGGTCAGGCTGATCTTGGAGTTGCGGTCCTCGCCGTTTTCGGGGCGCGGGGCCTCCTCATAGCCATAGCCACCGGCATTGCCGTACGGCGATTGGCCGTAGCCGCCATACGGCTGGCCGCCCTGACCTGCAGCACCGCCGAACATCGAGAAGATGTCGTTGATGTTGTTGGGGCCGCCGCCCGAAGTGGAGAAGCGGATGCGCGAGCCATTGCCGCCGGCACCCTGGCCGAACATGGAACCAAAGATGTCGGAGAAACCGGAAGCATCGAAGCCGCCGGTGCCGGAACCGCCGGCGAAGCGGGCACCGCCCATGCCGAACTGACGAATCGCGTCGTACTTCTGGCGATCTTCCTTCTTGCTCAGCACGTCATAGGCTTCGGAGATGTCCTTGAACTTCTCCTCAGCTTCCTTGGTCTTGTTGACGTCAGGATGGTATTTGCGGGCGAGCTTGCGGTACGCCTTCTTGATGTCGTCGTCCGAAGCGTCCTTGGAGACACCAAGGACTTTGTAGAAGTCTTTGCTGAGCCATTCGTTTTCAGCCATTCATGTCTCCTTTCTAGAAAAGTCTTTATGATTGGCTCCCCTCAGAGAGGGGAGCCAAGGTAAATATCAACTCATTGCAGCGAGCTGACCGTCAGTTTTGCGGGGAGGCTACTACTACTCGGGCGGCGCGGATTACGCGATCGCCGATGCGGTAGCCGGCCTCGACCACGGTGTCAACCGTTTCCTTTTCGGCATCCGCGTCCGGCTTGTGCAGGATCGCGTCATGCTTGGTGGGGTCGAAGTCCTCGCCCTTTTCGCCGAACTTCTCGACACCGAACTTCTCGAAGGCCTTGTCAATCTTGGTGGCGACGGCCTTGAACGAGTCGTCCATCTCGCTGTGTTCGCGAATGCGGTCGATATCGTCGAGGGCGGGCAGCAGCGCGGTCAGCACGTCGATGATGCCGTGCTGGCGGAAGCGCTCCTGCTCCTTCTGCGTGCGATTGCGGTAGTTGATGAACTCCGCACGTTCGCGTTGCAGGGCTTCGAGGTAGTCTGCGGCTTCCTTCTTGGCCTTGCCGAGCGGGGTGAGGGTGTCTGCGGAATCGGACTGGCCTTCGCCAGTCTTCTCTCCCTCAGCTGCGGCAGGAGCCGCGTCGGCTCCTTCATTGGAAGGAGCCTGGGCAGCCGAATCCTGCGCAGAGCCGGACTCGGCGGAGGCGTCAGCCCCTGAAGAGGCCTGAGCGGCAGCCTCAGCATCTGAGGGATCCGGCAGGTCGTTCAGGTAGTCGTCCTTGTTGAACTCGGACATCACTTGTTGTCCTTGTCGTCATCGTCGTCCACGACCTCGGCCTCGACGGTGTCGTCGTCGGAACCGGAGGCGGAGCCAGCGGAAGCGCCGGCACCGTCAGCACCAGCGGCAGCACCCTCGGCACCCTGCTGGGCGTAGAGGACCTGGCCGATCTTCTGGGCGGCGGTCATCAGCTCGGTCTGAGCGGTCTTGACCTTCTCGGTGTCGTCACCCTTCAGGGCTTCCTTCAGAGCGTTGACCTTGTCGGTGACTTCCTTGACGATGTCGTCGGAGAGCTTGTCCTTGTTGTCGTTGACGAGCTTCTCGGTGGAGTAGGCGAAGGCCTCGGCCTGGTTGCGGGTCTCGGCGTCTTCCTTGCGCTTCTTGTCCTCAGCCTCATGAGCTTCGGCTTCCTTGACCATGCGGTCGATCTCGTCCTTCGGCAGGCCGGAACCACCGGTGATGGTCATGGACTGTTCCTTGCCGGTGCCCTTGTCCTTGGCGGACACGTGCACGATGCCGTTGGCGTCGATATCGAAGGTGACCTCGATCTGCGGAACGCCACGCGGAGCCGGAGCGATGCCGGTCAGCTCGAAGGTGCCCAGCGGCTTGTT
>OIIC01000565.1_pt1 | contig 9840 bp, 8 predicted proteins | sample 1582941 | NCBI WGS metagenome assembly OIIC01 (sample SAMN02674970, study PRJEB24791) | human gut metagenome, SKBSTL043 | isolation source: stool | host: Homo sapiens | place: USA | reverse complement strand
CTTGGTTCGAACCGAAGCTGCGTTCGGGACTGGTAATTCATAAACTGGACTGATTCAGATATAATTTCAAAGAATGAATGAGAAGAAGGTGCATGGAAACTTGGCAGGTTTTGATGCACCTTCGCTATTTTATATTGCCATTCCCTTTTCCGGTATACGGAAAATGCCGACCTTTGCCGTCAAAATAAGATACCGTTATTCGGCATTAGTTATTAAAACCAAAAGAACGATATGGGTAAAAAGGAAGAATACAAACTGAAGAACGAACAGTTCCTGCAAAATCTGCGTACCGAAGAAGGCGTAAAGGAGTTGGCTGCCGGCGTGCTTTACCGTATTCTGGAAAGCGGGCAGGGCAGTAGCGCTACTCCTCGCCCGAACAGTATTGTGTCGGTGCATTACAAGGGAACGCTCATCAACGGCAGGGAGTTTGACAATTCCTGGAAGCGCAACTGTCCGGAAGCTTTCCGGCTGAACGAAGTAATCGACGGCTGGCAGATAGCCTTGCAGCAGATGCGTGTAGGCGACCACTGGATGGTTTACATCCCGTACACCGTGGGATACGGCACACGCACCAGCGGGCCTATTCCGGCTTTCTCCACACTGATATTCGAAGTGAAGTTGTTGGGCATTGCCTGAGAGGGTGTGAACAATCATGTTACGGAACGGAGACCTTACCCGGGGTGGCATAACGGGTACGTTGTTGCGTTTCACCCTGCCTATGATGGCGGGTTCGTTGCTGCAACAGTGCTATAACATAGCCGATACGCTGATTGTAGGGCAGTGCATCGGTGCGGATGCACTGGCGGCGGTAGGGTCGGCGTATACGCTGATGGTCTTCCTTATCTCCATCCTTCTCGGTTTGTCTATCGGCAGCGGCACGGTATTCTCGCTGCATTACGGTGCGGGAAACCATTCCGCCCTGCGCCGCAGCATTTTCGTGTCGTTCGTACTGATAGGGGCGGTTACATGCGTGCTGAATATGGCGGTATTCGTATGGCTGGACCCTATTCTCCGTTTGCTGCAAGTGCCGCAGGACATTTACGGCATGATGCGCGGTTACCTGTGGATAATCTTTTGCGGCATTGTCTTTACGTTTATCTATAATTTCTATGCGGCGATGCTGCGTGCGGTGGGAGATTCGGTAACTCCTCTCTGGTTTCTGGCACTCTCTGTGGCACTGAATATCGTTCTCGACCTGTTTTTCATCCTGCAACTGGACTGGGGCATCGAGGGGGCTGCGATAGCCACGGTCATGGCACAGGGAGTCGCTTCTGCGGGAATAGTGCTCTATACCTGGAGGAAGCGTCCGGAACTGCGGCTGCATATCGGAGACATGCGCTTCGACCGTGGCAGCCTGAAAGAGATAGTCTCTTTCTCCACACTGACCTGTGTGCAGCAGTCGGTCATGAATTTCGGCATCCTGATGATACAGGGGCTGGTCAACAGCTTCGGCACGGCAGTCATGGCCGCCTTTGCCGCTGCCGTCAAGATAGACTCCTTTGCATACATGCCCGTGCAGGAGTTCGGGAACGCCTTTTCCACTTTCATCGCGCAGAACTTCGGGGCGAAACGTTACGGGCGTATCCGCCGGGGTGTCCGCAGCGCCTTGCTTACTACGGTTATCTTTTCGATTATCGTCTCCGTGCTCGTGTTCGTCTTTGCAGAACCGCTGATGCTGATTTTCGTCCATCCGGGCGAAACGGAAATCCTTGCTACCGGAGTGGAGTACCTGCGCATAGAGGGTGCGTTTTACTGCGGCATCGGCATTCTGTTCCTGCTTTACGGCTATTACCGGGCTGTCCGGAAGCCGGGGATGTCGGTAGTGCTCACGGTGATTTCGCTGGGCACTCGCGTGGCGCTTTCCTACCTACTGGCGGCTATTCCTTCTGTCGGGGTAACGGGCATCTGGTGGTCTATTCCCATCGGTTGGCTGCTGGCAGACGCGGTGGGTATGCTGTATTATAAAATGAAGAACGGGGCATGAACAATTCCCTTGCGGCATGCTTGCGTTGTGCAGGATTCTTTTTAGTTCTTCATGGAGCCAAGTATCAATAAAAGCGGTATCTTTGCGCCCGATTTTTCAGAAAGAGATACTGTCATGACCAATAATCGTCTTAAAGGATTTACTTACGGAGCCGTTGCCGCTGCCAGTTACGGCATGAACCCGTTGTTTGCATTGCCCTTGTACGGGGCGGGAATGAGTGTGGACTCCGTCCTCTTTTACCGTTACTTTTTCGCCGTTGTGATGCTGGGCATCCTGATGAAAGTGAAGAAACAGTCCTTTGCGCTGAAGAAGACGGATATACTTCCGCTGGCGGTAATGGGGCTGCTGTTCTCTTTTTCCTCGTTCTTTCTCTTCGAGAGCTATAACTACATGGATGCGGGCATTGCGTCCACCATCCTGTTTGTCTATCCGGTGCTGGTTGCCATCATCATGGCGGTGTTTTTCCACGAGAAGGTCTCCTTCATCACGATGTTCTCCATAGCGCTGGCGTTTACGGGCATCTCCCTGCTGTACGAGGGTGGGGACGGGAAGACGTTGAGCATGCTGGGCGTACTGTTCGTTATTCTCTCCTCGCTGACCTACGCCATATACATCGTCGGCGTGAACCGCTCTTCACTCAAGGAGCTGCCTACGGCGAAACTCACTTTCTATGCTTTGCTCTTCGGCATCAGCATCTATGTGGTGCGTCTGGACTTTTGCACGGCTTTGCAGCCCGTCCCTTCGCCGGTGCTGTGGGCAAATGTCCTTTCGCTGGCTTTGTTTCCCACTATCATTTCGTTGGTGCTGATGACGCTCTCCATCCACCTCATCGGCTCCACGCCGGCTGCCATATTGGGGGCGCTGGAACCGGTGACGGCGCTGTTCTTCGGCGTAGTGGTGTTTGGCGAGCAGCTCACTCCGCGCATCATGCTCGGCGTACTGATGATACTTACTGCCGTGACACTGATAATTGCGGCGAAACCGTTGCTGCAACTGGTGAGGAGGCGCATCGGCTGAAAAGCGGCTCTTTCTTCTGCCGCGATAAAGTTTTTTTTGCCGGCTATCAAAAGGCGGATAGCAAAAAGTGTAGTATCTTTGCGGCATGAGCGAAGATACGTATAAAACCATAGCCGTCCCGTCCGAGGGAATTTATACCGAGAAGCGCAGCAAGTTTATCGCTATTGCCTTGCCGGTGCGTACGGTTGAAGAAGTAAAGGCGCATCTGGAAACTTATCAGAAGAAATACTACGATGCTCGCCACGTGTGTTATGCCTATATGTTGGGGCACGAGCGCAAGGATTTCCGTGCCAATGACAACGGCGAACCGTCCGGTACGGCGGGAAAGCCTATCTTGGGGCAGATAAACTCGAACGGACTGACGGACATCCTGATTGTCGTGGTTCGTTATTTCGGCGGCATAAAGCTGGGAACCAGCGGACTGATAGTGGCTTATAAGGCTGCCGCTGCCGAGGCCATCGCTGCCGCCACCGTCATTGAAAAGACGGTGGACGAAACGGTGACCGTCCTTTTCGAGTATCCTTTCATGAACGATGTGATGCGCATTGTCAAGGAAGAGGAGCCGGAGATGCTGGAGCAGTCGTACGACATGGACTGCCGCATGACGCTCCGCATCCGCAAGTCGGCAATGCCCAAGTTGAGGGCGCGTCTGGAGAAGGTGGAGACTTTGCGTTTTGAGGAAGCGTAAAGTCTCCGGGTTTTCCACATCTTTTGTACGGATTTCGTTATCTTTGCACACTTATTTAATCAAAATCGAGTTGATATGGCATTTGAAGCAACCAAGCGCGAGCTGGGCGAACTGTATACCTTCTTCCGTCTGCTGGCGGACGGAAAGGTCTTTCCGGGAACGCCGGACGCTCAGAGAGATGATAGGAAGTATTGGCCTGTGGCGCTGATACAGAGAGAGGAACATGACGGCACGCGCCGTTATTATATCGGGGAAGAGGATGTGCGCATTGTCAGCGGTACGGTGGAGAAGGACGGTACGTTTACCGCATCGGCAGGAAAAGAGCCGCTTTCGTTTCCCCGTGCGGACTTTGGCGATGCGGCGGAAATCATACTCCATCTGCTCAGAAATGAGCAAGGCGAGGAGGTGGAAGTTTCCGAAGGGCTGGAAGCCTTTCTGGATGCTGTGAACATCTACGACTTGGAGTCCAGAACCGATGACCGTACCGACTTCTCCGTAGCTTTCTGGAGTGCGGACGCTCCGCTCACGGGCTTCACCGTCCGTTGTCGTCTCAGCCGCATGAATCCTTTGCTGGACGGCGGGCGCACGGCCAATCTGAAGCTGGAGCAGAGCGGCGTGAAGTTTGCCGTGCCCACGGTAAACAAGGTGAACGCCTTGCCCGAATCGCCTATGGAAGTTGCCGAACGCATGATGATGATTGAGCGTTTGGGCGGCGTGTTGAAGTATTCCGACGTTGCCGACCGTGTGTTCCGCTGCAACCTGCTGATGATAGACCTCCACTTCCCCCGTATGCTGGCCGAGATGGTGCGTATCATGCATCTGGACGGCATTACCCGTGTTGCCGAACTGACGGAACGCATTAAGGAGATGAATCCCCTGAAAATCAAGGATGAACTGATAAACAAGCACCGCTTCTACGAATTCAAGATGAAACAGTTCCTGCTGGCGCTTGCAACGGGCATGCGTCCGGCAAAGATTTACAACGGTACGGACTCTGCCGTGGAAGGCATGCTGCTGACCAATGGAGACGGCGGGGTGCTTTGCTACCATAAGTCCGACCGGCAGACCTTTGCCGACTTCCTTTACCGGAACACCCGTTTCGAGAAGGGTTCGGTAGATAAGGACAAATACGGCTTCCTGGAGCGGGAGAACGGTGTGTATTACTTTAAACTGAACGTAAAGATAGGATTGGTGAAGCGCTGACCGTCTGTTTAGCGCCGTATAGGCGGAACGGCAGACTGAAACTTAACGCATTAACTCTCCTTACATAAAAAAACATATATCCTGACAATGAGCAACGAAGTATTGGAAAACATCAAGTCGCGCCGCAGCGTGCGTACTTATACGGAACGGCAGGTTTCCGCCGGAGATTTGAACCTTATACTGGAAGCGGCAGCGTATGCCCCCAGCGGCATGAACTTCCAGACGTGGCATTTCACCGCCATCCAGAATGCTGCCGTGCTGACCGAACTGAATGAAAAGATAAAAGGCGCTTTTGCCAAGAGCGACGACCCTCATTTGCAGGAGCGCGGACATAGCGAAACCTATTGTTGTTATTACCATGCTCCGACGCTGGTCATCGTCTCCAACGAGCCTACCCGCTGGTGGGCGCCTATGGACTGCGCATGTGCCTTGCAGAATATTTTCCTTGCCGCCAAGTCTTTGGGCATCGGCTCTTGCTGGATTAACCAATTGGGGCAGACCTGCGACGACCCCGACGTGCGTGCTTTCCTCACCCGCCTCGGCATTCCCGAAAATCACCGTGTGTACGGCTGTGCCGCCTTGGGCTATGCCCCTGCGGACGCTCCCGTGAAAGAGAAGAAGCTGGCGGCAGGCACGGTAACCGTAATCCGCTGACGGTGCATGTATCATGTATAGGCGGAGAGCCTGTTTATATCCCCGCCAGGATGTACCATACGGCAACAAGGTGGCAGCCCGACCCTGCCAGTACGAAGAAATGAAAAGCCGAGTGCATATAGCGCACGCTGCGTATGGAATACAACGCCGCACCGCCTATATAGCATACCCCTTCGGCGATAATCCAATAGCAGGATACGGGCGCAACGGCAAAAAGCTGTTTGAACACCACCAGCACGGACAGCCCCATAAGGATGTAGCACACCGTTTCCACATAGCTGTGTTCTTTCATTTTGCGGAAGCTGATGATAGTGCCCGCAACGGCGCACAACCAGACAAAGCAGAACAGTCCCCAGCCCCATAGCCCCTCATCGCGCAAGGCAATCAGCGTAACGGGAGAGAAACTTCCGGCAATGTGCCAGTAGATAGCCGCGTGGTCCCAATGGCGCAACCGCCGTTTCCACGGGTTATGGTGCTTCAGGGAGTGGTAAAGGGTGGAGGACAGGTAGGAGCCGCCCATACCGAACAGGTAGAGCCACATGCCGAGTATCGCCCACGGGTCTTGTGCCCGGTAGCATTTCATCAGGAAGAATCCCCCGATAATGACCGCCATCGAGATGCCTATGCCGTGAGACAGGCTGTTGACCGTTTCTTCGCCTCTGCTGTAGAAGAGACCGTTTTTTTTTCTTTTGTGAGTGGTACTCATAGATTTATTTGTGGCATAAAAGCAGGGGAGGATATATAAACAAAGAAACAAATGGTATGTATTTTTTTCAGGCACGGATTACACGGATTCCACGGATTCCACAGGTTTCATGGATTACACAGATTACACGAATTACACAGAGTTCGCAGAAACAGAAAAAATCAAGTAAATCCGTGTAATCCGTGCCTAAAAAAATCATCGGGTATATTTCACTACCCTATTCGAAGCACCCGTAGCACGTAGGCAGCAGTTTGCGGTCGCCCAACGTATTGTCCACCCGTGCCACGTTCACCCAGAATTTGTTGTCGCGTACGCTTTCTATCGGATAGGCGGCTTTCTGCCGGGTATAGCTGTGCTCCCATGTATCGGCCACCACTTCATATTCGGGATGCGGGGCATTTACCAGCACATTGTCGTTCTTGTCCGCTTCGCCGTTCTTCACTTCCTGAATCTCCTGCCAGATGGCGAGCATTACGTGTACGAAGTTATCCAGTTCGGCAAGGCTTTCGCTCTCCGTGGGTTCTATCATCAGCGTGCCGTGAACGGGGAAGGAGAGGGTAGGCGCATGATAGCCGTAGTCCATCAGTCGCTTGGCGATGTCGTTTTCGCTGATGCCCGTTTCCTCGTGCACCTTGCGGCACTCCAGTATCATTTCGTGGCCGACAAAGCCGTTTGCCCCGCGATAAACGATGCCGTAGGTATCCTTGAAGCATGCAGCCAGGTAGTTGGCGTTCAGGATGGCCGTTTGGGTGGCGCGTGCCAGCCCTTCCGCACCCATCATGCGGATGTAGCCGTAGGTGATGGGCAGGATGCCCGCGCTGCCGAAGGGTGCTGCCGCTACTTCATTGGCGGCATTGCCGAACAGTCCGTGTCCCGGCAGGAACGGAACCAGATGCTCTGCCACGCAGATAGGGCCTACGCCCGGTCCGCCGCCGCCGTGAGGAGACGCGAATGTCTTGTGCAGGTTCAGGTGGCATACATCGGCGCCGATAAATCCGGGGTTGGTCAGCCCCACCTGTGCATTCATGTTGGCGCCGTCCATATACACCTGCGCGCCGCAGGCATGGATAATCTGGCAGATTTCCACGATTTCCGTTTCAAAGATGCCGTGGGTGGAGGGGTAGGTAATCATCAGCGCGGCAAGGCTGTCCTTGTTCTCTTCGGCTTTGGCGCGGAGGTCGGCCATGTCAACGTTGCCCTGTTCGTCGCAGGCGCAGGTAACGGTGGTGAAACCGGCCTGGACGGCGGAAGCCGGATTGGTGCCGTGCGCCGAAGCGGGTATCAGCACCTTGTTGCGGTGTCCCTGCCCGATGCTCTCCTGATAGGCGCGGATTACGCGCAGCCCCGCATACTCTCCGGCAGCGCCGGAATTGGGTTGCAGGCTTACGCCGGCAAATCCGGTTATCACTTTCAGTTCCTCGCTGAGGTTGTGTATAAGCTCGCGGTAGCCTTCCGCCTGGTCTTCGGGAACGAGCGGGTGCATGCCCATGAATTCCGGACGGCTGAGGGGCAGCATCTCCGCGGCGGCGTTCAGCTTCATGGTGCACGAGCCGAGCGAAATCATGGAGTGCGCCAGTGAGATGTCCTTGCGGTCCAACCGCTTGATGTAGCGCATCATCTCCGTTTCCGTGTGGTATTTGTTGAACACCTCGTGCGTCAGGTACGCGCTCTGACGGCGGAACGCTTCCGCAATGGTGCAGCTTTCGGGGATGTCGGCGGCTTTGGTATAGTCCTTTCCGGCGGCGATGCCGAAAATGGAGAGCAGTACGTTTACTGCGGCGAGGTCGGTGGTTTCGTCAATGCTCATGCCCACGTCACCGTTCTTGAAGTAGCGCAGGTTCACCTCCTTGCTCAGGGCAACGGTGCGCACTTGCTGTGCCGATACATTGTCGGGCAGGGCGAAGCGGAGCGTGTCGAAGTATTGGGCGTTCATCTGCCTGTATCCTAATTTATTGATTTCCTGTTCCAGGAATGCGGCGATGCTGTGGATGCGTCCGGCGATGGTGCGGATGCCTTCCGGCCCGTGGTATACGGCATAGAAGCCTGCCATCGTGGCCAGCAATGCCTGTGCGGTACAGATGTTGGAAGTGGCCTTCTCGCGTTTGATGTGCTGTTCGCGGGTTTGCAGCGCCATGCGGTAGCACAGTTTTCCGTATTTGTCTTTGGACCAGCCGATGATGCGTCCCGGCATGTTGCGCTTGTACTCGTCGCGTGTGGCGAAATAAGCTGCCGACGGGCCGCCGTAGAACATCGGCGTACCCAGTCGCTGGGTGGTTCCGAATACGATGTCCGCTCCCCATTCTCCCGGCGGGGTGAGCAGGGCGAGGCTCAGTATATCGGCGGCAACCGCCACTTTGCAGCCTGCGGCGTGCGCTTTCTCCACGAATGCGCGGTAGTCTTCTATGTTTCCGCCGGCATTCGGATACTGCACTATGCAGGCAAAGGTGTCGGGCGTGAGTTCCGTTTCGTCGTACTTGCCCGTGCGTATTTGGATGCCCTGCGGGATGGCGCGGGTGGTGACAACGGCAAGTGTCTGCGGGAATACGCTTTCGTCCACAAACACTACGTTGGCTCCCGACTTCTGCATATCGCGCGGGCGCAGGGCGTACATCATCGTCACGGCTTCGGCGGCGGCGGTTGCCTCGTCCAGCAGGGAGCAGTTGGCAAGGGGCATGCCGGTGAGGTCGCATACGGCGGTCTGGAAGTTCAGCAGGGCCTCCAGGCGTCCTTGCGACACTTCGGTCTGGTAGGGCGTATAGGAGGTGTACCACGCGGGATTCTCGAAGACGTTGCGCGTGATGGCGGCCGGTACGGCGCAGGGGTAGTAACCCATGCCGATGAACGAACGCAGGGTGCGATTCTTGGCTGCGAGGGCCTGGATGTGATTCGCGAATTCGTATTCGCTCATGCCCTGGGGCAGGGCGAGCGGCTGTTTCAGGCGGATAGACTGAGGAATGACCTGTGCGATGAGCTCATCGACGGATTTGACGCCGATCACGGCGAGCATCGCTTTCAAATCCTCGGGATTGGTGACGCCGATATGGCGGTCGGAAAATTTATCAAACATAGGATTTTGAGAATGATTTTTTATGATTTGTAATTCGAATTTATTCGTTCGGGATCAATATTTGAAACTGCTGCCTCCGATGAACTCCCGCAGGAGCGACGTGGGCGGGATCTCTTCGGGAGAGATCGGGATGAAGTTGTCGAGGAACTTGAGCATGCGTTTGGCCTCGCCGTATTCGGGGACCGTATCGGGTACTTCCCGCAGGATCGGTTCGGCAAAGCGGCGCAGGACCGAAATTTCGTAGAAGAGCGACGAATTGAACATCACGTCGGCATTCTCCTGGTAGGGGAAAATCCACTTTGCCTCGCCCGCCCTCACGCTGGGCCACCTCTTTATCGTTTCGCGCGCCGAATAGCCGCGGTATTTGTAGTCGCGCACAATACGGCGCAACAGGCGGTTGTCGGTGGTGGGAATGTAATTGTGGTCGTCGAGAAGAATCGACGTCAGAGCCGACACGTACACGCGGAACTTGTTCTTGTCGGGAATCTGCGGCGTAAGCTCCGGATTAAGGGCGTGAATGC
>OIIC01000546.1_pt1 | contig 10075 bp, 10 predicted proteins | sample 1582941 | NCBI WGS metagenome assembly OIIC01 (sample SAMN02674970, study PRJEB24791) | human gut metagenome, SKBSTL043 | isolation source: stool | host: Homo sapiens | place: USA | reverse complement strand
GAGTCCTTCTTGTCTGGCTCATTCCTTATTTTTGAGCCTATCTATGCTATAATTAGGAAACGCTATTAGAGGAGGTTTATATGTCAACTCCAAGTATTTATGGGGAATATGCTCAGTATCTCCCCAAGATTTTACAAGAAATAACAGACCCGATTATTGCGGCTAATATTACTAGCAAAAAAGAAACAGGCTTTAAACTCTATGAACATTTTATTTCACGAATCAAAGAAAGCGATTCTATGCGTGAAAAGTGTCGTAGGAAAAATTTGCCTGAAACCAGCCAATCTGCTCTCAAGGAAATCCGTGACAGTGTTGGAATTCGAATTGTTTGTGGTTTTGTCGATGATATTTACAAAACTATCGATGTCATCAAGGCTATCCCTGGCGTTTCTATCTATAACGAGAAAGATTACATTTTAAATGCTAAGCCCAATGGCTATCGTTCTTACCATCTCATTTTGGAAATAGAAACTGAGTTTCCAGATGTCTTAGGAAATGAGAGAGGAACCTATTTTATCGAGGTCCAGCTTCGGACCATCGCTCAGGATTCGTGGGCCAGTTTGGAGCATCAGATGAAGTACAAGCACGACATCAAGAATCCAGAAATAATTACCCGTGAGCTTAAGCGTTGTGCGGATGAATTAGCTTCATGTGATTTGACCATGCAGACCATCCGTAACTTAATTCAAGAAGGAGGGGACTAGAATGGCTTTGAAAATTCTACTAGCTGAGGATGAAGAGGCTCTTTCTCGAGTTTATAAGGCAGCCCTAGAGCATCAAGGTTATGAGGTGGATCAAGCATTCAATGGGCAAGAGGCAGTAGACCTAGCTGCACAGAATGCCTATCAAGTGATGATTATGGATATTATGATGCCCATTAAAACAGGTATTGAGGCCCTAAAAGAGATTCGCTCCTCTGGGGATAGGACGCATGTCATTATGTTGACAGCTATGGCTGAAATTGATGATCGCGTGACCGGGCTTGATGCTGGGGCAGACGATTACTTGACCAAGCCTATTTCCCTTAAGGAGCTTTTGGCGCGTCTGCGCTCATTAGAGCGTCGTGTGAGTGAGAGCTTCACTGCCAAAATTTTGACTCTTGGTTCTGTTCGTTTGGACCAAGAAGAGCAGGAGTTGGTAGCTGGGAACGCCATTCGACTTTCAAGCAGAGAGACCAAGTTAATGGCCCACTTCATGCTCAATCCTGCCAAGAAATTAACGACTGAGCACCTTTTTAAGACCATCTGGGATGATGAGGAAGATGTGGACGAATCGATTGTCTGGGTCTATATTTCCTATTTGCGTCAGAAATTGCAAGCCATCCAGGCTGACATCAGCATTCTTGGTGAAAAAGGTGGCGACTTTTGCCTTCTCGCCAATTAGAGAGGAGTAGCCCATGTTTAGACGTTTACGACTTCAATTTATTACGATTGCTTCCTTGGCTATCCTCTTTATCTTGGTCTTTACGGTGGGAATCATCAATACTGTGAGGTCCTTTCAGACGGAGCAGGAAATTAGTAAGGTTCTCAACACACTCACAGAAAATAATGGTAGTTTTGGAAAGACGAAAAAAATTGAGACCAATCAAGGACGTGAAATTCCATCCGATAGTTTTCGTTTTTTCAGTGTGACCTTGTCTGGTGATGAAGTGGTTAGTCAGGATACCAGTCATACTTCCTTGATAAATGATGAAGAGGCTGCTAATTATGCCCGTGCAGCTAGCCGAATGACAGGCACTCTTGGAACCATTAGAGAAAAAAATATCAATCTCAGTTATCAGGTTAGTAAAGTCAGTAAAAATAAGATCCTTGTGGTCTTTCTGGACACGACCTCTTATTATAATTCTTCCCAAGCCTTGTTGAGTCTTTCTATCCTTTTATCAATGTTTGGCTTTATCTTTTTTGTCATCATTGTCAGTGCCTTATCAGGAATTGTCATTCGTCCCTTCATTCGAAACTACGAAAAGCAGCGACGTTTTATTACCAATGCTGGTCATGAATTAAAGACACCATTGGCCATTATTTCTGCTAATACGGAGCTACAAGAACTTATGACTGGAGAGAACGAATGGACCAAGTCGACGAACGACCAGGTGGCACGTTTGACCACCCTAATCAATTCTCTGGTAGCCCTATCTCGTCTGGAGGAGCAGCCGGATATTGTTCTTCAAGATGTAGATTTTTCCTATATTACTGAGGATGCAGCGGAGGACTTTAAGGGGCCTGTCATCCGAGATGGTAAATCTTTCGTTATGGACATCACACCGGATATTCATGTGAAAGCAGAGGAGAAGTCTCTCTTTGAACTTGTAACCCTCCTTGTGGATAATGCTAACAAGTATTGTGATCCAGAAGGGACAGTAACCGTAAGGCTCCGTCAGATTGGAAGGACACGAAAACGGGCTCGTCTAGAAGTATCGAACACCTATAAAGATGGTAAAGCTGTCGACTATAGTAAGTTTTTTGAGCGTTTTTATCGTATTGAAGAATCCCATAATAACAGAGAACACAAGGGGTTTGGTATTGGCCTCTCCATGGCCCAAAGCATGGTCAAATTATTTAAGGGACGAATCTTTGCCTCTTATAAAAATGACACCATCACCTTTACGGTTATCTTGTAAGGATATTTTTTAAATATTTGACTAGGTGAAAACCCTAATTTATGATAAAATAGTAAGGATGAAGATTTAGTGTTTTCTTTGCAAAAAAAGAAAACATTTTCCTATCCTAATCATAAAAAGGAGATGCTCGAATGAGCCCTTTAACCACCTTAAAAGGCTGGTAATGGACGACTTAGGAAAGATAAATCTCAGCTAAGAATCAAATCATAAAACAAAATAGTTAATAGGGAGAAATCATGGCAGAACCAAAATACAAACGTGTCCTCATTAAGCTTTCAGGTGAAGCTCTAGCTGGTGAACGAGGTGTTGGGATTGATCTTCCAACTGTCCAAGCTATGGCTAAAGAAATTGCTGAAGTAGCGGATTCAGGTATTCAAATTGCTCTAGTTATCGGTGGTGGTAACCTTTGGCGTGGGGAACCTGCAGCTGAAGCAGGAATGGATCGTGTTCAAGCGGACTATACTGGAATGCTTGGAACAACTATGAATGCCCTTGTTATGGCAGATAGTTTGAAACAACTCGGTGTTGATACACGTGTTCAAACAGCGATTGATATGAAATCTGTGGCAGAGCCTTATATTCGTGGTCGTGCCCTTCGTCACCTTGAAAAAGGTCGTATTGTTATCTTTGCAGCAGGTATTGGTTCACCATACTTCTCAACAGATACAACAGCGGCTCTTCGTGCAGCTGAAATCGAAGCTGATGCTATTCTTATGGCTAAAAACGGTGTTGATGGTGTCTACAATGACGACCCTCGTAAAAACGCTGATGCTGTTAAATTTGACGAATTGACACACGTGGAAGTTATTAAACGTGGCTTGAAAATTATGGATGCTACAGCTTCTACCCTTTCAATGGATAATGACATTGACCTTGTTGTCTTCAATATGAACGAACCAGGAAACATCAAACGTGTTATCTTTGGTGAACAAATTGGAACAACTGTATCTAACAAAGCAGAATCACACAAATAAGAAAGAGAGAATTTATGACAAACGCAATTATTGAAAAAGCAAAAGAACGTTTCGCCCACTCACACGAGTCATTGGCCCGTGAATTTGGATCTATCCGTGCAGGCCGTGCCAATGCATCACTTCTTGACCGCATCACTGTAGAATACTATGGTGCTCCAACACCACTTAACCAATTGGCTTCAATCACGGTTCCTGAAGCACGTGTCCTTTTGATTTCACCATTTGATAAAGGTTCAATTGCTGATATCGAACGAGCTATCAATGAATCTGACCTTGGAATCAACCCAGCTAATGATGGTTCTGTTGTGCGCTTGGTTATCCCAGCACTTACAGAAGAAACACGTAAAGAGTTGGCTAAAGAAGTGAAAAAAGTCGGCGAAAATGCTAAAATCGCTATCCGTAACATCCGCCGCGATGCTATGGATGAAGCTAAGAAGCAAGAAAAAGACAAAGAAATCACCGAAGATCAATTGAAAGCTTTGGAAAAAGATATCCAAAAAGCAACTGATGACGCTGTTAAGAAGATTGACAGCATGACAGCAGAAAAGGAAAAAGAACTCCTTACTGTTTAATCAATAGAAAAATAAGGAGAGTGGGACAGAAGCAAAAGAGCATGGACTATGTTAGCTTCCTTGTCCGACTCTCTTTTTAGAGGAAAAAAGATGAATACATTACTTGGAACGATCATTACTGCCCTAGTAACTGATGAAAATGATAAATTTTACTTTGTACAAAAGGACGGTGTGACTTTTGCCTTGTCTAAAGAAGAAGGGAAATACGCCATTGGTGACATGGTGACAGGCTTCGCCTATACAGATAGCAAGCAAAAATCACGTCTGACTCAAAAGGAAATCAAGGCAACTCGCGATTCCTATGGTTGGGGAGAGGTCACTGAAGTTCGTAAGGATTTGGGTGTCTTTGTAGACGTAGGAATTCCAGATAAGGAGATTGTTGTCTCTCTCGATGTTTTGCCAGAACTCAAAGAGCTTTGGCCTAAGAAGGGGGATAAACTCTACATCAAACTCGATGTTGACAAAAAAGACCGTATTTGGGGACTTCCTGCTGAACCTGAGGTCTTTCAACGTATGGCTGGACCTGCTTACGATAATATGCAAAACCAAAAATGGCCAGCTATTGCCTACCGTCTCAAATTGTCAGGAACTTTTGTTTATTTGCCAGAGAATAACATGCTTGGTTTCATCCATCCATCAGAACGTTATGCAGAGCCACGTTTAGGTCAGGTCCTTGAAGCGCGTGTGATTGGGTTCAGAGAAGTTGACCGGACCCTCAATCTTTCTCTTAAACCACGTTCTTTTGAAATGCTCGAAAATGATGCTCAGATGATTTTGACCTATTTAGAGAGCAATGGTGGCTTTATGACACTTAATGACAAGTCATCACCAGCAGATATCAAGGCAACATTCGGTATTTCTAAGGGTCAATTTAAGAAGGCTCTAGGTGGTCTGATGAAGGCCAAAAAAATCAAACAAGATCAGTTTGGAACAGAATTAATCGGTTAGGAGAAGGCATGAGAAAATCCTTTTATACTTGGCTGATGGCCCAGCGTAATCCCAAATCCAATGAACCAGTAGCAATCTTGGCTGATTTGGCTTTTGAAGATTCAACCTTCCCGAAGCATACTGATGACTTCGAAGAAGTTAGTCGTTACTTGGAAGATCAAGCTAGTTTTTCCTTTAATTTGGGGCAGTTTGACCAGATTTGGGAAGATTATCTGGCTCATTAATAGCGACTAAGTCTACGATAAGCATAATGACTTTTAGCATTTTCTTTAAAAAGTAATTACCATTTGAATTGGTATGAATTGTTACAATTTTTTACAAATATCTCAGCTTTTTTTCAATAAATTAGGCTTGTTACAACTAGTTAGTAATTGCTTTAAAGTGCGGTAAATCACCCCTTTTTTGACAAAAAGTGTGGTATTATTGTAGATGTTAAAATTGTTAAAAAAGGAATGAATTATACATGTTATCAAAATCTAAAACAACAAAGGCACTTCTTTACTCGACCGCAGCACTTTCACTTTTTGCTGCAAGTCACGTACATGCCGATGAAACTTCAAACTGGGCAGCACGTTCAGTAGACCAAATCAAAGCAGATATCGCTGTAAGTGATAACCAACAAACTTATACAGTTCAATACGGTGATACTTTGGGAAGTATCGCTGAAGCAATGGGTATCGATGTGAATGTTTTGGCTAACATCAATCAAATCACAAACATTGATTTGATTTACCCTGGAACAGTCTTGACAGCAACTTACAATGCTGATAATCAAGCTATCTCTGTTAAAGTTGAAACTCCAGCTTCAGAAACATCAACTACACCTGTAGTTGCAGAAGCTAATTTGACAACTAACGAAGTGACTGTAAATGGTCAATCTGTAGTTGCAGCGGACTTGACAGCTCCAGTTGAAACAGTAAGCACAACAGCTACTCAAGCACCTGCTACAGAAGAATCAACTCAAGCTGTTTCAGAAGTAACAGAAGCTATCGCATCAGCATCAGAAGCACCAGCATACGCAGAAACTGAACAACCAGTTGCTGATGCTATTGATCATGTCACTGCGTCAGCAGAAGCTACACCTGAAGCAGAAACTACTCCAGCTGCTGAAACACCAGCACAGCCTGAAGTAAAAGAAGAAGCTCCAGCGGCAGAGCAACCAGCAGCAACATCAGAAGCGTCTTCAGAAGCACCAGCGACTTCTGAAGCGCCAGCAGAGCAACCAGCAGCAACATCAGAAGCTGTTTCAGAGGCACCAGCTGCTTCAGAAGCGCCAGCAGAACAACCAGCGGTAGAACCAGCAGCAACATCAGAAGTGGCCTCAGAAGCACCAGTAGCTTCAGAGGCACCAGCAGCACAACCTGCATCAACAAATACACTTCCAACGGATCCACACCTTCAACCACAAGCTGAAGCTTTCCGTCAAGATGTAGCAGCACAATTCGGTCTTACTGATATCGGTGGTTACCGTGAAGGTGATCCACAAGACCATGGTCAAGGACTTGCCGTTGACGTTATGGTACCAGTTGGTTCAGAAGTTGGTAATCAAGTCGCTCAATATGCTGTAGACAATATCTCAAATGCAGGTATCTCATATGTTATCTACAGACAACAATTCTACGCACCAGTAGATAATATCTACGGACCAGCTAACACATGGAACCAAATGCCAGACCGTGGTAGCGTTACTGAAAATCACTATGACCACGTTCACGTGTCATTTAATGAATAAGTCAGAATAATAAAAAGTCACGTCTGGCGTGATTTTTTTGATATAATGGAGAAAAATACGAAAGAAAGAGGAACTCTATTTGCAAGAGTATTCTGTTGAAATTACCCTAAATCACCCAGATGATGTCTTGTCACTTTTTGGGACCAATGAGCGCCATCTAAAACTTATCGAAGAAAACCTAAATGTTATCATTCATGCTCGAACAGAGCGTGTGCAGATCCTTGGAGATGACGAGGAAAGTGTTGAATTGGCCCGTTTGACCATTCAAGCACTCCTTGTTTTAGTGGAGCGCGGAATGTTAGTCAACACTTCAGATGTTGTCGCAGCCTTAACCATGGCTCAAGATGGTTCGATTGACAAGTTTGTTGCTTTATATGAAGAAGAGATTATCAAGGACAACAGTGGTAAGCCTATTCGAGTGAAGACCTTGGGGCAAAAGGTTTATGTTGATAGCATTAAAAACCATGATGTGGTCTTTGGGATTGGTCCAGCTGGTACAGGGAAGACCTTTTTAGCGGTTACCCTTGCGGTTACAGCCCTTAAACGTGGTCAAGTTAAACGTATTGTTCTGACACGTCCGGCGGTTGAGGCGGGTGAGAGCCTTGGTTTCTTGCCTGGTGATCTCAAGGAAAAGGTGGATCCTTACCTTCGTCCTGTTTATGATGCCCTTTATCAAATTCTCGGCAAGGAGCAGACGACCCGACTTATGGAACGTGAAATTATTGAGATTGCCCCCCTCGCTTATATGCGTGGTCGTACCCTCGAGGATGCCTTTGTTATCCTTGATGAGGCACAAAATACAACCATCATGCAAATGAAGATGTTCTTGACTCGTCTTGGTTTTAATTCTAAGATGATTGTCAATGGTGACATGAGTCAGATTGACTTGCCACGTCGTGTTAAATCAGGCCTTGTCGATGCTATGGAGAAATTGAAGGGAATTAAGGCTATTGATTTTGTTCACTTCTCTGCTAGCGATGTCGTACGTCACCCAGTTGTAGCTGATATCATTAATGCTTATGAAAAAGATGCACCTAAGGTTGACTTTGAGGAAAAACCAGAGGAAGCAAACAAGGTTGAAGAAGAAGCAGCGTCAGGATTGACTGAATACCCAGTTATTGGTGCTGAGGATCTTAAAAAATAAATAGCTGAAAAGAGGTTTGAGAGTCTGTGTTCTCAACCTCTTTTCCTTTGCAGTCATGTCATCAGCTTTTCCCCTATTTTTCTGGTAAAATAGAATTGAATCACAGGCCAGTAAGGGGGGAGAGCCATGACTAAAGCAAAAAAATGGAAGATTGCTATCATTGTATTGCTTGGACTTGTTGCGACAGTCTTGATAGCCATAGGAGAGGGAAGATTTTGGAAGTATCAACAGAACTATATTCCAGACGGCACTTATCAGATGCTAAAATACGAGGCTAAATCGGCATATTCCAATGAATTGATAAATTGGACTGAGCGAGGAGAGAATAATGATAGCTTATATGAGGATTTTATAGTTGTTGAGAATATGAAATCTCAATTTTATTATGTTTTTTATGGGGATGGGGAACCTTCTGTCTCACCATTTGAGCACGATGAAAAGCTTCCACAGACTTTTGACCCACATACTGGGACTTTGAAACAGGATCTAACAGTCTCTGAATATAAAGCTCTAGTGATTTCTCATATTGATAAGATTTCTAAAAAGGGAGAAGAGTATTCAAAAGTAAAGGAAGTATCTGTCCAAAGGTGTGTAGACGATTATAAAAAAATGTTGAAGCAAAAAAGAACTTATGAAAAGCGCCCTAATGGTCTCGTTCTGACTGTTTATGCTAATGATGGACATATTGAGTCGCGTAGAACTTTTAAACGATTGAGCTCAGAGGAAGCCAAAGGGGTCAAAAGTGGTTATGATAGGGATTATGAGTATGCCTTGAAGTATTATAATTATTCAAGGCATGATGGGGATTATCTCATCTGGCGTTGAACTACTTACCGACCAAGTACCTTTTTACTATCGAGAATCATAGCCAAATGTTTTATTAAAAAACCTTACAGTCTTTATGATAATTGTCAAATACTATTTCACCATTTATTTTGGTACAATAGAACAGTAGACCAATAAAAAAGGAGATTATTATGAACCAGCAAGAGTGGATTGAGTACTTTGAATTAGTCAACGGTCGCAAACCAACTCCCGCAGAGTTAGCTCAAGCTCAAGCAGCAGGCGAGTTTATCCTTGAACGACCTAATGTCTTTGGCTCAAATGGACAGGTGACGGAGCAAAGACCGATTAAGCCAGCTGAACCTGTGATAACGATGACACAGCAGCCTCAGTTTGCCCAAGCAACAGCAACCTTCCAACAAGTCGTACCTGCTAAAAAAGGTATGTCTAAGAAAACTAAGATTATTTTGGCATCAGTCTTTGGTTCTTTGGCAGCGATTTTACTTATCGTTGGAGGCTACTCACTATGGCGCTACCAATCAGGTAAGATTGCGGATGGAACATATGAGGTAGTTTCTTTCTCTCGTTATGATGAAGACAAAGATAAAATGGTTGACGGCATAGATGAATACAAGAACGAGGATTTGGAGTTTCAGTCTTTTGTAGTTGTAAAGAATAATCAATCTAGAACCTACAATTTAGTAGAGAGTGACAATAAATCGTATGTTAGTTTGATGGACTATGAGATAGATGTTCCTCAGGTATTTGATCCGTGGAATAGAACAGAGAGTCAAGTTTTAGATGCGGATCAAGTCGAAGATGTCACAAAAGACTTCATGAAAAAGATGAGAAAAGACTATTCGTTTTATACCAAAGAGGAAGCTGACAAAGTCGTTAAAAAAACAACAAGAGAATATAAAGATACCTTGAAGGAAAAACGTACCTATGTCAAGCATGGCGATGAATACACCCTGACTACTTATGATAAAAAAGGGAAGCTTCAGTCACGTATTACTTATAAACGTATGAGTAAGGGAGACGCTGAGGAGCGCTGGGATGACTATAAGGATGCCATCAAAGATTATAAGAAAGATTTGAAGACTTATAGTGATCAATATGATGACTTCAAGGATTACTATGATTATGGTTATGGCTACAATTACGGCTATGGTTATGGTAATGACTATGGCTATGGTAATAGCGATGACTATGGTAGTGGTTCTAAATCAGGCTCTGACGATAGTAAAAGCAGCAAAAGAGGCATTGATAAAATTTAATCAGCCAATGATGTAAATAGATCGG
>OIIC01000541.1_pt1 | contig 10109 bp, 8 predicted proteins | sample 1582941 | NCBI WGS metagenome assembly OIIC01 (sample SAMN02674970, study PRJEB24791) | human gut metagenome, SKBSTL043 | isolation source: stool | host: Homo sapiens | place: USA | reverse complement strand
GTTTTGACGGACAGGAAACCCGTGCCAGTGGTTATGACTGGACAGGAAGTCTCTATGGAGGAACAAGAAAGTTCAATAACGTATCATACAGTCTGGGAGGTCATCATCATTTCTCTGACCAATGGAAGCTCACCACTAATTTCGGGCTGGCCTGGAGAGCTCCTCACGTGTATGAATTATATAGCAACGGAAATGAACTCGGATCCGGAATGTTTGTCAAAGGAGATTCTACCATGCACTCCGAAAGGAGCTATAAATGGATATCTTCCATCAGTTACAGCAATAAGGTATTCAGTGCCCGAATGGACGGTTACCTGCAATGGATAAGCGGCTATATCTATGATGAACCGAAGAAAGAAACCATCACTGTTATTTCGGGGGTATACCCTGTATTCCAATACAAACAGACCCCGGCTTTCTTTCGCGGAATGGATTTTGACTTTCACTTCATGCCCATAAATTCATGGGATTATCACCTGATTGCTTCTTTTATACGGGCAAATGAACAGACGACAGGAAATTACCTTCCTTATATCCCCTCTTCCCGTTTCAGCCATGACCTCTCATGGCTTCACGAAACCAAATCGCATTCCAAATTACGTTTGAGTATCAGACATCGATTCGTGGCAAAACAGACCCGGTTTGACTCGAATACGGATCTTATTCCCTATACCCCTCCGGCATACCACCTCTTGGGGTTCGCTGCTAGCTTTGAGTGTCCTGTAAAATACGGATACAAACTACAATTCATGATAGCGGCAGACAATATCTTGAACAAAGAATATAAAGAATACACTAACCGTTCACGCTACTATGCACATGACATGGGATCTGATGTACGTTGTGTAGTGAACTGGAGTTTTTGATTTATAACAATTATTATTAACCAAATAAATAAAAAATGAAAACAAATGTATGTAAAATCGCATTGATGTTCCTGATAGGAACAGCTCTTTCGTTGTTGTTCAATTCATGCAGTAAAGATCCTGTAATTCCTGAAAATGAGACAGATAATAAATTGCATGAAGATCCTTCCAAAATGACTATCCGTCTTGTGGAATGTCACCTGCATGCAGACTGGAATGAAATACAGAAAGTCGGTGGACCTCACCAGAATCCGGAATCTCCGGCCAAGCACATGAAACGTATTCAGGAAATAACTTATGAGCTGAAAGCCGGCAAGGGTTGGAGGCTTGCCGAAGGCAGTCAAAGCAAGTTCTACGTGCAGAAAAATGGAGACTACTATACTTATGGGAAATACACCCCGGCTCCCGTTTATTTGATGTTCATCTATTACTATAACGCCAAAGGAGATTTGATGAACAGCCAGTTTATAGAAAACGGGCAGGATAATATTCATCAACATTTCTTCACGCCTGAAAATGTAAAACCCACATTTGACGGTCAGCCGGAAGCCGATGACAATGAACCGCAGAAATTGGTGGATTATCTTTATGTGGACACTACCCCCTGGGACAAGACCAAACATAGCAAGGAAGCTGAAATAACAGGAGACAGTAACCCGATAGGTTTGAAAGGAGTTATCCGTTTTTTGAAAGACCGTAAGGAATTCGACCTGAAAATTCGTCTTTATCACGGCTACAAATCCAAGGGCAATCCGGAAACAGGTACTTTTGATCCGTTCTATAAACCTTCCGGAATATTGATCCAGCGTGGTACATGGGATATCAACCTAAACATTCCGGTAGTGGTGTTCTGGAGCCGTGAAGAGACTGTGGGGGTAGACGAAGACACGAACCCCGAAGGGGTGGAAGAAGACGGGCTTGATGAAAAAAGTAATCGTGCCATACATTCAATTATGGGAACCTTCAATCTTACATGGAAAGAAGCGCTTGAAGAGTTTATAATTTACACTTATAAGTCAGGGGATGTGGAAGCCGGAGCGATTTGGCTTTGAAAATCGGTTTGGACTGCCATAAGTAACCATAAAACTGCCTGTTGTGACATTGGTGCCGGTATTGTTTCAACAGGCAGTTGTTCCTGTTAAACCGTTTCATCTTTTTTTGCAAGAATGAAACGGAAACAAGTGCCATTCGGCAGTGTCTCCAATGAGAACTGCCATAGGGCATTGAAAAGAAAATCATCTCGTGTTATAAACGATTAAATTCATGCTGTTTATTAGAATATTCAATATATTGTGAGATAATGAGTCATAATATTGTAAGATTATAAGAGGATTTGATTCTATGAATATCAGGAAATGGTTATTTACAATTCACATTTAAGATAAAATAGAGATTTTACAATGGAAGGCTATAATAAAAAAGTAATAATGAGTTATTGGACAATTTGCAGGATGAAAACAACGAAAAAAATCTACGTAAAGGTTAGCATTATCTTTTTATTGGGAGGAATTTTACTTTTTTCTTCATGCGAGAAGGAGGAAAATCAAAAGATAGAAGCCAACCGGAAAACATTATTCATGTATTTGCCATGGTCCTCAAATTTGACGAACTATTTTTATAATAACATATCTGACCTGGAAAAATGTATAACGAAAATAGGGCTGAACAATGAGAAAGTAATTGTTTTTATTTCTACCGGTAGTACGGAGGCCATGATGTTTGAAATTGTGTCTTCTCACGGGAGATGTAAACGTGAAATACTTAAAAAATATAAGTCTCCGCCTTTTACGACAATCGATGGGATAACAGCAATTTTAAATGATGTAAAGGCATTTGCTCCGGCTTCTGTTTATACCATGATTATAGGATGTCACGGTATGGGATGGCTTCCTGTTTATGAGATGAAAGTGCGTTCCGCACCTCACATGAAAATGCATTGGGAATATCAGGGTGTTCCATTGACACGTTATTTTGGAGGACTGACCGCCGAATACCAAACAGATATAAAATCTCTAGCCTCCGGTATTGCTAATGCAGGCATGAAAATGGAATATATTCTATTTGATGACTGTTATATGTCATCTATAGAGGTTGCCTATGAATTAAAGGATGTTACAAAATATTTGATTGGTTCTACCAGTGAGATGATGGCATACGGAATGCCTTATGCCGCTATTGGGGAATATTTACTGGGGAATCCCGATTATCAATCGGGATGTGAAGAATTTTACAATTTTTATTCAACCTATGAAATAATGCCTTGTGGGACATTAGCAGTAACGGACTGTTCAGAACTGGAGAATATGGCAGCCATCATAAAAAGTATCAATAGTAAATATTCTTTTGACAAATCCCTGAGGGGAACAATCCAACGTTTAGATGGTTATACTCCTGTAATATTTTATGATTTTGCAGATTATATAACCTCACTCTGTAACGATCCTATATTATTAAACCAATTTAGAGAGCAGCTAAATCATCTTGTTCCATATAAAACCCATACAAAAAATTTCTACACTATGGCCAAAGGTATTATTCCTATCAATACATTTTCCGGTATAACAACATCCGATCCGAGTGACAATCCTATGACTGTGCTGAAAGAAAATACATTATGGTATAAAGCAGCGCATAATTAAAGTTGATAATAAGATGAAGAATACTAAACTCCCAAGCCTGCATATTTTATAACTTTTTGGTTATTGTCTGTTTTTGGAAATGGTATATATAGGAATTGAGAACTATCATGCAGGGAATCATGCAAAAAAGTATTTATGGTTTCTGTTGAGATACAAAGAATGTAATAATAATTATATTTCTTCTAATAAAAGCTTTCCGCATCGAAATGTGTTTGTTACTCCTAATATTCGCAATATGAAATATAAAATTATAATTGGACTATCAGCTATTCTCTATTTTACAGGTTGTTATAACAGGGAACAGACCCCTCGCCTTAGTGAGGCTGAAAAGCTAATGCAGAACAACCCGGATAGTGCATTAGCAATACTACAAAAACTCAAACCAGAAGGCAACCGGGCTGAACAGGCCAGATATGCATTGCTCTATTCCGAAGCTTTGGAAAAAAAACAAATGAAAGTTACTGACGATTCATTGATCCGCCAGGCTTGGCAATATTATAAACATTACCCCAAAGATTTACGTCACCAGTGTAAAACTCTATATTATTGGGGAAGAATTAAATTACGCACAGGTGATAAACCGGGAGCATTACGTCTTTTTCTCAAAATAGAAAAGAAACTGACAGATACCGATGAATCTTATTACAAAGGGCTTTTATACAGACAGATCGGTGAAGTATATTATAAACAAATGAACTACAGCCGGGCATATCATTATTTCCACGAAGCCAGAAATAATTTCCGCCAATCGGGTGATATCCAGGAGGAGACAAAGGCAACCCTTGACATGGCAGCCGCTACTTTTCACTCAAAAGATATAGAAAAAGCAATAAGGCTGTATTCGGCGGCTCTTGACTTGGCCGATGAACATAATAACAGTAATCTGATAGAAGTCAGCCTTACTAATCTTGCATCACTATATGTGATATCCAAACGGCATATATCCAATGACCTGTTACAGCGAATCGAACTTTCCGCCCGACAGGATACGGTATATGGATATCACACATTGACAGATGTAAGTCTTTTGAAGAATCATATAGACAGTGCACGGTATTATCTGGAGCTTGCAAAGGCGCACACTACTGATATTTGCGACATGGCAGAACTACAATACACTGCATACCATATCGAAGCGCAGGCTAAAAATTTTGAAAAAGCAACGGACAATGTACATCGCTATATCTACTTGAACGATTCAATAATGCGCTCAAACATGCAATTCTCCGCCGGTATGGTCGAGCGGGACTATTTTAAAGAGCGAACAAAATTCGCCCAATACAGAATGAAAAACCGGACTGTCTGGGAAATAGCTATAGCAGTCGCTACCTTTTTTATTATTGGAATTGCCTGGTATATCGTCCGCCAACGTTTACGCATGCAACGTGATCGTACCAACCATTATTTGTTATTGACAGAGAAAGCCAATTCCGAGTACAAGGCTCTTACTGAACGCGTGAAAAAACAGCAGACTACGGAAAGTTATTTAAGAGGATTGGCTGCTTCACGCTTTGACATTGTCGATAAACTTGGAAAGACCTACTATGAACGTGAAAATACAACATCGCAACAGTCAGTCATATTTAATGAAGTAAAGCAGATAATTACAGATTTTGCAGAAAGCAATGAAATACTGCAAGAATTGGAAAAAATCGTAAACACTTGTCATGACAATGCCATGTACAAGCTCAAGGAAGATTTTCCAACTATGAAAGCTTCCGACACCAGGTTATTATGCTATATTTTTGTAGGATTTTCACCGCAAGTAATTAGCTTATTCATGAAGGATACGGTGGCTAATGTATACGCTCGCAAGTCACGGCTCAAATCACGTATTAAATCTACGGAAACAGCTAATAAAGAATTATTCTTAAGCCTTCTGGGATAGGTATTTCAACTTTATACTAGGTTCCAATGACTAATGCATCATCCGGTAATTAAATCTAGAATATGTTCAGATTGTTTTTGCCATAATACCGGAATGATGTAATTGTAGAATGGTTTTGTCATGGAGGTAAGCCATAACAGGTTTAATTCTCCTGGGAGGTATGTCCGGAAAGTATGAAGATGCTTTCATTATAATATCTGTTACTATTCCAGTCAATTGTCAGAAACTTATTGATTGCCCTATATTTTTTAAGGTTGTAAATCATCTGTTAGCGTCGTGTTAGAAAAATAAGAAGAACGAAGTCTTTATGTTTCTGTATTATAATGTTTTATGCAATGCGGACGTTAGATTTGTGGTTTCATTTTGTAACTCGTGATTTATGTGTTATTACTTTTGCAACCAGGAAAAACAAAACAGATGTGATAATATAAAACTGTTTCTTGTTCATTAAAATACTTCATTTTTACAGGTTGCACGTAGAATAAGAACAGTCTTATTATGATGACACAGCTTTTCATCCGTTTACTTTGGGTGCATGTTTTGTTTATCCACTTAAAGTTTGAGTTATCCTAGTTTGAATTATGAATTTGAATAGAAAAAAGTACTTTTTATGTTTTGCCTGTGTCTTGGCCTGCCTTGTGTATTCAGACAAGGTTTCCGCGCAGTTTTATTCTGTCAGAACCAATCTGGTGGGTTTAGGTACGGGGAATCTGAATGTGGAGGGTTCCATGGCTTTTTCCACGCATTGGTCCGCCCATCTTCCCGTACAGTACAATCCTTTCCGTCTTTGGGATGACGGCAAGCTTAAAAACTTCACAGTCCAGCCTGGTGTGCGTTATTGGATGCGCGAAACTTACGGAAGGGGTTGTTTTATCGGGCTCCACGGTGTGTTCTCCATATATAATGCGGGTGGTCTGTTCGGACATCGCTACCGTTACGAAGGCACAGCTTTCGGCGGCGGGCTTTCTGCGGGGCTGGTGCGCCCCCTTTCGCGTCGCTGGAATCTGGAGTTCGAACTGGGTCTCGGTGTTGTCTGGGCCGACTGGGAACGTTACCGTTGCGTGAACTGCGGTAAGCGTACCGGCAAGGGCTCCGGTGTCTATGTGACACCCACACGTACCGCCGTTAATCTGGTTTATCTTTTCTGAAACCATCTTATCTGTTGAAACAAGATATAAAAAGTTGAATGATGAATAAGTATCTCAAATCCCACATAACGGCCGCCGCTTTCTGCGCGGGAGTGTTACTGGCCGTGTCCTGTTCCACTTCCCGCGAACCGCGGACTATGCGGCTGTTTATGCAGTCCGGCCGTCCTAATATTTTTCTTCCCCACGAGGAGAGCGCACCTTCCGGAGTGCTTGCCGAACAGGTGGGGTTCACCACTTCTTCGGACACTCTTCCCGGTGAGTTCGAAGAGGTCTCCGACAGTACGGATGACGTATGGAAAACCATACACCTGGGCGGTGTTGACATCGTCGCTGCACGCACGGTCGTCAAGCAGGTCACCATGCGGGAAGGTTCCGTGCGTTTGGAATTCAATATCCATGTCCCTTCCCTCCTGATTGACAGTTGCTGGCGTGTCACACTCACCCCGATGCTCTGCACCTCTGACAGTTCAGGCTTCCCGCTACCACCTGTTGTGCTTTCCGGTTCTTCCTTTACCCGCATGCAGGAAGCGGACTATAAGGCGTACAGGCTGTTTCTTAATGGAATTGTCGATCCTTCGGCTTATGATAGTGTGTATCTTGACCGTAAAGGCATCAATAAGGATATCGCCTGCCGGCAGAGGTTCTTCTATGAACTTTACGGCAAGGAGCGCGACCGTCAGCTTGCCTACGAGAAGTGGAAACGCCTTGCCCTTGAACGCCAGAATTTCTGGAACACGCGTACGCAGGCCAACCGTGCGACACTCCGTCACCGCCTGGAACGCAAGCGGATCGAAGAAAGCGTACGGCGCTATGTGGCTGGTCGTGACACGCTCGGGTTGTGGGCCTCCTATGACCGTAAATATCATCGTACGGCCTCCTTTTGGCCGATGTACCGGCTGGAACGCGAGCTTACCGCCGATCGTGTACCTTCGAAATTCCGTGACCTTTATAACGGGGGGGCGCAGCCTGTCCAACATACACAACTATGTCCTCACCGCCACCGATTCGATGGACATCTCCCGCCACCGTTATTTCTACGACCGGATTGCCGAAAATGAGATGAATGACCGTAACCGTGATGAAATCCGCCGGCGTATGATTCCCTTCCCCTATATCGACTCCGTGATGGTCCGCCAGAATTCGGATTCAGTTTCCGGACATGATTATATCTACAACTATGTATATTCTCTGCCCGTCACCGATGGAATGAAAAAGCTCCGTGTGCGGCTAGAGTCTATCGTGGAAGCCACCGACCGCAGCACATGGCGGCCTGCCGCCTCGGACACGCTGCTCTTCATTGTGGCCTCGCTTAGCGACCTGGTTGACCGTTCCGCTCTGGACCAATATGTCATAGCTTCTGCGGAGACAGACTCTCTTGCGGCAAGCGGTCCCGTATATACTCCGCAGGGAGAAGAGTATGCCGAAGCCTTGCGGCTCCTTTCAGAGCGACAATACCGGCAAGCCTTGCCGATATTGGAAAAACGGCCTGACTATAACACCGCCCTTTGCCTGACACAGCTCGGTTATCATAAAGAGGCTTCCGCTCTTTTAGACCAGTTACCCGTAGATTCCCGCAAGGAATACCTGCATGCTGTGGTAAGCGCCCGGCAGGGCGATGATTACTTAGCAGTGGAACATATGCTTGCGGCCTGCCGCATGAATCCCAATCTTGTCCTGCGTATTCCCCTGGATCCGGAACTGTCGGACCTCATTCCCAAGTTCTTCGGGCTCCGTATGGAACTGGACAGGATAGCGGAAGGGAAATAGTAAAAAGTAGAAAGAACAAAACAGGAAAAAAAGTATAAGTACGAATTAAATATTAACAAGTGTTTTATTAGTGTTTATTTTTTTATTAACAATTTAATTACAATGATTATGAAAAAAAGTTTGTTAAGCGTGTTTACAATGGTTGCTATGGCTGCAGCATTCACCGCGTGCAGTAACGATGACATCGAAGTGCCTGACGTAAAGAACGGGGAAGCGAGAAGCGTATTCATGAAGCTGGAGTTGCCGACGCTGACGAGATCGACCGAGCCTCCTGTAGCCTCGGGAACGGTTGCTACGGTAAGTAATCTGCATGTATACTTCCATGACGGGACCAGCATTCTGAAATATGTGAACGCGACTACAACCACTCCCATCACGATTGCGAATCTGACTACCGGTACCCAAATAACGGATGTACCCGCGGCGGCTACCACTGTAACGGTATGTGGTAATATTCCTGCCGGAACTTCATTGCCTACAGGTGGAACCGTAGCTGCATTGAAAGCTGTACAACTGGAAATCACAAGCCAGTCTGCAGTTGCGGATGTGGTGTTGAGCGGCGATGACAAACCCCTGCAGACATGGACTACCGGTAGTCCGGCCCTGCCTTATGCCCCTGGAATAACGGACGGTGACAAGTATGCCGAAGTGGAAATCGGTCCTGCCGTGGCACGTGTCGAAATCGAAGGTCTGGCGACTACGGCCTCCAGTGCGGTGGATGGTTTTACGCTGGAAGGAATCTATGTGAATAACTTCTTTGAAAAGTTCAACCTGGCCGGTACCGTTGTGGGAACGAAAGTACAATATGGTGCTACTCCTGCTGCCTATGCTCAAGGACAGGGGCTTTACACCCCTGCTAACGCTGGAAAACTCTTTGACCAGTCTGCCGTCGCTGCTACAGGTATCCCAAAGGAAGTCATTCCGCCAACTGCAGGGCAACGTTGGGCATATCAGGTTGTTCCTAACGGTAACAGTACTGACGCGAACGAGCAACTCCAGCTCGTATTTAAGTTGAGTAATTTGGCTGCTAAGGCCGGCAGCAGCGTGAATTTCGGCACAGGTGACCAGTTTATCACCGTGAGAGGATTCAAAGATGGCAGTGGCAATATTGTAGAACTGGAAAAAGGAAAGATTTATACTATCTCGAAAGCCGACTTTACATTTGACGAGAGCAACCTTTCCACAATACCTAATACCAGTGCTGTCAGCGTTTGGTTGAAGGTGACGGTAAAAGCCTGGACGGTCGTTCCTGTCAAGCCTAATCTCTAACTGTCATACCATCAAGGTATATTGTATTTGTTTGTTTCTTTTACAAGTCCGTTTGCGTAGAGGAGATTTTTAGCTCATTTTACTAGTTCACCAGTTCCTCTCGCACGGCGGAATGTAAGCAGGTCGTGGGTGTCTTTTGCCCTGACCTCACGACCTGTATTTCTATAACCTGTTAAATCATAACACGTATATTCATATAAAGTCATAACCACAGTTATTCACCTAAAAGATACTACGCATGAAATTGTATAAAGCTATACGCTTCCTGATGCTTTCCGGTATTTTAACCTTAGTCTTGTCGAGGTGCATCAGGGAGTCCCTGGAGGGCTGCCCTCTGGATACCCTGTTACGATTTACCTACAAGCCTCGCGGCTCTGCCGCTGACCTTTTCGGAGAGCGTGTTCAGAGGGTGAGGCTGTGTGTGTACCGTCCCGATGGCAGTATTGAGCATATGCAGACGCTGGAGAAGAGTGAACTTGACCGTTTGCAGGGTGTTGAGATGTATCTGCCGCAGAGATCGGAAGAGCGTCGT
>OIIC01000524.1_pt1 | contig 10289 bp, 9 predicted proteins | sample 1582941 | NCBI WGS metagenome assembly OIIC01 (sample SAMN02674970, study PRJEB24791) | human gut metagenome, SKBSTL043 | isolation source: stool | host: Homo sapiens | place: USA | reverse complement strand
CGCCAGCCGCGCAGGACATCCTGCCCCTTTTCGCTCATCAGCCACACATCCGGCGCTTCAATCGCCAGCGGGTAGACGCCATAGCGCGAATAGGCGGAATACGCATTGGCGATATTCTCCTGCAAGTCCTCCACCGTCACATTCACCAGTGTCACCTGCGGAACGTGCATCACAATGCCCGCGCCGCGGCTCTGCGCATACCGCAGCACCTCGCAGAAACGCTTCATTGCCGGATAATCGGCATTGGCGTAAATCGGCATGACACACAGGACGTACGGCACATTTTCCGTCTCAAGCATCTCCACCAGCGACAGCAGCCGCTCCGGGTCGGCAAACGGATAAATGCGGTCAAGCACGAGATACTGCCCGTACGCGGTCGGAGAATTCTTGTAGGGCCACAGCCACGTTTGCAGCAGCGTTGAGAGGAACGCGCACTGCGCTTCCTGCGACGGGTCAAAATACGCCAAATGGGTGATGCTTCCCGCCGTTTGGCAAAGCGGGAATGCCTGCGCACCGACGAAAATCTGTCCGCCGAGCGATTCGCCGCTTTTCTTCATCAGCAGAAGCGAATTGCCGGAAAGCAGCATATCGTTCGCGGCATTTGCCTGCGTCTGCAAGCGCAATGTCAGTGAACCTTCATGTACCTGCGTTTTCGTCAGCTCCGCCAAGCCGCCCGCGCCGATGACAAACACAGGCAGTTTGCTCTCCTGAATCGCCAGCGCCACCGACGCATTCAGCGCCCGATTCGGGTCGGTGCAGATGATGACGGCGGTGTACCCGTCGGTGTCCGGCACATCCTCGCTGCTGGCAAACGTGCATGTCCAGCTGGAATAGAGCGCAAATCGCCGCAGGACGTCCGTCGCCGCTGCGCTCGTCTCACTTGTCTGCTCGTCGTTCAAAATCAGCAGACGGGTCACATCCGCGCGCGCCTGTGCGGGTATCAGCAGAAGCAGCAGCCCCGCCGCCAGCGCCAGTACCCACGCTTTCGCCTTACACATCATACGCCAGCTCGCTCTCAACGGCTTTCTTGAACGCCATCATGTCCTTGCCGAAATGCTCGTCGTACTCCTTGCAGGCAAAGCGCAGATCCATGTGCGTCCCGCGCTCCAGAATGCCGTCAAAAGCATCCTCCTTCGTCACCGCTGCAATAATACGACTGCGGACATAGGCGCTGTTTGCTTCATTGGAGGTCAGCAAAATCGCCATCGTGCCATGCTCGTCAATGCAATAGACCTTATCCTCTACGCGCACGCTATCCATCACCAGTTCCGCCAGCCGCTTGCGCAGTTGGATATAGCGGCTGTGGGACAGCATCCCGTGCAGTTCACTTTCGTAGCGCATCTGGATAATCATCAGCGAAATCGGCAGATGGTTGCGGACGCAGTAACCCGTCATCATCTGCGCATCGCGATACATGGCGCGCAGGTTGTACAGCTCCGTCACATCGTCCACCAGCACCTGTTCATCCACCTGACGGCGCAGCAGCTTGTTCTCAGCATTGACGTGGCGCATACTGCGGGAGAAGAGCGCCGCCGCGCCCGATCCCAGCAGTGGCAGTACAGTCACAAAATAGTCTGTCAAGTACACCGTTTCGCCCACGGCATAAAAAGAATACAGCTTATATGCCACCCAGCCGCAGGTAATCGTCGCCGCAAGCGCCGTGCCGGTGTTGACGCGATCCATAAAGCCGCACAGCACGGCAATATCCATCAGGAACAGCAGCAGCAAATACGTCGTCTGCGTATCCGCAGGTGCCCAAATCATCAGCAGCGCCTGCATAAACGCCCAGATCAGCAGCAAAATGATAGCCGCGTCCCGCGCTACCAGTGCCGATTGCGTTTCGTTTTTCATGGCAGCCTCCTTCATTGCCCGTCCGTTTCAATAATTTTCAGTCGGTGGAGTCCCTCAGTGCACGCCATAATCGCCAGCAGGTCAATCAGACAGCCCATCAGGAAGCTCTGGCGCAGCAGCAGACTATCGCCGCTGAGGATGACGACCGTCATCAGCTCGACAGTAACCGCCGCGAAAAGCAGCACGCTGAGCATGGTGTAGACACTGGCGGCTTCCCTGCCTGATTCCAGCTTTTCGTCCGCTTTACGGCGGAAGAAGAGGAAGGCGACGACCAGCAGGAGCAGCGACGCCGCCGTTTGCGGGGCGGAACGCTCCTTGAACGTTGACCAGATAGAGAGGAACAGTGCCTTTGCCCGCGCAGGCATTCCGCTGGACTGCTCGTAGTTGCCGGAATAATCCGTACGCGTGAAGAACGCGTTGCGCACGCCGACCTCAAACAGCCCCAGTAATTGAATCGGATGGCGCAGGTAATACAGCGTCACGTCCGACGTCGTGTACTGATCAAGGAAGCCCTCATCCAGCGCGCCGCTTTCCGGCAGCACAACGGGGTAGCTCTGCGTGGAATACGTGTCCGTCAGCACGGAATACCGCGCCTCAATGCCGAACTGCGCCAGTGCTTTTTCCGGGTCAGTCGCCTCAAAGAGAACACCGCGCGTCATTTGGTCGTACTTCTCGTTAACCGTCTGATTGTTGACCATATCGCCCGTCTGCATGACGCTGACGACGCACAGCAGCACTGCAAGGAGCGAATACAGCCCCTTATGAAGCGCATCCGCTTTGTGACGCATGAGCATCCAGTACGCAACAGAAAAGACGACGCCCATCAGCGCACAGTACTGGTTGACCGCCATCATCAGGATGACCGTGACGGCAAGCCCAATCTGCGGCAGAAAGCGGTTCAGGCTATCCGGAATCTGCAGGACGCAGTTCGCCAAGGCAACCATCAAAATCAGCTCAATGGGCTGTGTGTAGAAGGATGCAAAGCGGGTTATCATGGCGGTATCGCCGAAAATCAGCACAGCAAAAACCGCGATAAACAGCCCCTCGGAGTAGACTTTGACGCGTCCCAGCAGCTTGGAGAGCATCGGAATGAGAAGCAGGATGTAAATCAGCAGATAGATTGCTGCGAGGAAGCGCATGTCAAACAGTCCGTCGTGCGTCACCAGTTCGTCGATGACGACCGCCGTGCGCACCAGCATCCGCTGAATTAGCGGCGTTGTACCGGTCGGAAGCGCGGGCGAGCCGACGTTATAGACACGCTCATAATAGTTGAAGAAAGCGCTTGTATCAGACGGGTCAAGCCGGGACAGCCCGGTATCCGCCAGCACAGCAGCAAAGCTGCCGTCGTTGGACAGTCCCAGATACGGCGGGACAAAAAGTGTAATCGACGCTGAAATCGCAATCACCAGCACCACCATCAGGGCAAGGTGCTTGGGGCGGTAGCGCTTGCGCATCGCGCGGTCAAACCGGCGGATGGCGTTCAAAATCAGGTGGTACAGCTTGACAAACAAGCCGCTGAGTTTCACAATCAGCCACGCAATCGCGCGCACACTGCACTCTCCTTTCCTGCGTTACGGCTTCATGGCCATGAGCGCAAAAAGAGCTTCCAATTCATCAAATGTATAGGATGTTTCGCCTTTGATGCTGCCGTAAGCGCCCGCGAATGTCCCCGTCGCAATGCGGCGGTTCTCCAGTTTCGCCAGCGACAGCCGCGCAAGCTCCGTGCGCCCGCTGACGGCACCGACCTGTGCCAGGACGGCATACGATCCAATCGCTTCATAGCGGAATCCATAGCCGACCTGCCCGTTTGACGCGTACTGCGCATAAATTGCGCCTGCGCCAAGCTGCGCATCCAGCCAATCCAGCGTCTGCTCCCCTGCCGCGCTGATTTGCGCCGCGTGCAGGATTGTCAGCGCCGCTTCGGTCATCTGCGCCGCCGCATTGCTGAACATATCCTTTGCCGGGGTATAGGAAGCGCGGTAGAGCGGGAGTTCGCTGCTCATGAGCGCGCGCGAATCAGTCAATATGGCTTCGCTGCGGTTCGCGACGGCTGTCCATCGGACATCATAGGCGGATAAGGCTCGTATTGTCTGCACATCCAGATAGCACAGGGTGACACTATCGCCGCGCCCCGAACCATCGACGTTCGCAAAGCTGACCAGCGCATCATCCACTACGCAGGCAGTGTACAGTGCCGCCGCCCGTTCGCGGATTTCACGCTCGTAGCCGCCCCATACCGCATCTGCTTCCATCAGCGCGCGGAGAATGCGCAGATCATCCTGCGACGCATTAGCCGCCGCTTTTTCGCCTGCCTGAATCCGCCAGACAGTTAAGTCGCCGACGGTCATTTTGTCACGGACATAACGCCAGGCATCGGAGAAGAGCGCCGCATCCTCCGTTTGCGCCGCATAGAGCATGGTCTGCCCCATCGTCTCGGAAAGCACAGTATCGCCCGGATGAACCGCGCCGCCGGACAGCGTATAGGTGGATGGAATCGCCCCATCCGCCTGAATCAGCTGTTTCAAAAACGCGAGCGTCTGCTGTGCCGGATGCTGTGCCGTGTCCAGCAGCTGCGCCATTTCATCCGCATTCGGCATATCCGCCGTTGCGCGGAGCAGGTGCCCCTGCGAATCGAAAACCGCCAGAGACGGCACGCTCCGCAGTCCCAGCGTGTGAAAGAGCGCCGCGTCCGCATCCATGTACAACGGAATGCCTGTAATGCCGCATTCCGTCAATTCTGCTTCCGCCTTCTCGCGTGTGTCGCCGCGAATCCCCTCTCGGCAGACAAGAACGACCTGCGCCCCCGCCGCTTGTGCGGCCTGTACCGCCGCCCCAAATTCGCCCGCCAAGTACACCTGGCAGTCCGGACACCAGCTTGACCAGAACAGCAGGATCGTCGTTTTTCCGCGCAGGGCGGATAGGCGCACCGGATTTCCGTCCGCGTCGGTCAAATCTCCGTCGTAAGGCAGAAACCACTTTGCCGGGTCGGGTGCAAGGTCGGACGCCATCAGCAACTCATCCGAATCCGCGGTAGCCGTCGCTTCCGGCAGAATGTCCGGCGAATCCTCGCGAGTTTGCAGCAGTCCGGCGCCGACGATGGCCATGCCCGCCGTCAGCAGAATCATCAGGCTGATCAGTACAGCGAGGATGCGTTGGTATGACTGTTTTTTCATGAAGAACGCTCCTCCCCGTGTTTCGGCGATGATTGTATGTGCGCCCAGCGCGGTTTATTCACACAGAATATCCGCAATCCGCTCGCAGGCGTGTCCGTCGCCGTAGGGATTGCTGGCGTGCGCCATCGCCGCGTAAGCCGCCGGGTCATCCAGCAGACGCGTAAACTCGCGGTAAATCGTCTCTTCCGACGTGCCGACGAGCTTGAGCGTGCCCGCCGCAACGCCCTCCGGGCGCTCGGTCGTGTCGCGCATGACCAAAACAGGCTTGCCCAGACCAGGCGCTTCCTCCTGAATACCGCCGGAATCGGTCAGAATCAACGTGCTGTGCGCCATGATATTGTGGAAATCCAGCACATCCAGCGGCTCAATGATGTGCAGACGTTCCAGCCCGGACAGTTCTTCCGCCGCTTCCTGCCGAACAACTGGATTCAGGTGAATCGGGTAGAGCGCCTTGACATCGGGGTGCTCCGTCAATACGCGGCGAATCGCGCGGAACATATGGTGCATGGCTTCGCCAAGGTTCTCCCGCCGATGCGCGGTGATGAGAATCAGGCGGCTGCCCTGCGCCCACGTCAGTTCCGGGTGGGTGTAATCCGCGCGAACGGTGGTTTTCAGCGCGTCGATGGAGGTGTTGCCCGTCACGAAGATAGACGATTCGTCTTTGCCCTCGCGCAGCAGGTTCTGCTTTGCCTTTTCCGTCGGCGCAAAATGATACAGGCAAATCAGTGAAACTGCTTGCCGGTTGAACTCTTCCGGGAAAGGGCTTTCGAGGTTGTAGGTACGAAGCCCAGCCTCCACATGTCCAACCGGAATATGCAGATAGAAGCACGCCAGTGCGGTAACAAATGCCGTGCTGGTATCACCATGCACGAGCGTCAAATCAGGCTTTTCCTGATTGAGAACTGCCTGAATGCGCGTCAGGATAGCGGTAGTAACATCGAAAAGCGTCTGGTTCGGCTGCATAATCGCCAAATCGTAATCCGGCACGACCGAAAACGCATCCAGCACCTGCTGAAGCATCTGCTTGTGCTGCCCCGTGACGCAGACAACTGTCTGCACCTGCGGGCGGCGCTTCAGCTCATTGACCAGCGGACACATCTTGATGCCCTCCGGTCGAGTTCCGAAAACAAGCATGATTTTCTTCATCTTGCGAAGATTCTCCTTTCGCGGATAAGCCGATTCTCATCCGTTGCTGCCTTGAAATGCCATTTGCAGTACAATTCCATTATAGTCTGTTTTTGTTCAAAAATCAACACTCCATTCGCACATGAAAATGGCTATTTCACGCTAATTCGCGCTTTTTTCCATGTTTTCCTTGCGAATGTGAAGCGGCATGTCCAAAGCGGTGATAGGGACAGACACGTTTTTCATCCTACCATCACATTCCGCGCATACCAAATAGCGGATGCCTCCCGTAAGCAGCAGGAAAGCATCCGCAAAAGAAGCGATGGGCAAAAAGTCACTACAGCATCTTACGCCATGCGCGACGCGATGGCTTCGAGGAACGTGCGGCTGTTGACCGCCTGCGCAGGCGTCCCCTCCCACAGCAGCGCAAGGTCTTTGGTCATTACGCCGCTTTCGATGGTGTCGATGGTCGCCTTTTCCAGCTTGTCGGCAAACGTCATCAAGTCCGGCAGATGATCCAGTTCGCCGCGCTTGCGGAGCGCACCAGACCACGCGAAAATCGTCGCGACGGGGTTGGTCGACGTCTCCTCGCCCTTCAGATACTTGTAGTAGTGGCGCGTGACTGTACCGTGCGCGGCTTCGTACTCAAACTTGCCGTCCGGCGAAACGAGCACGGAGGTCATCATTGCCAGGGAACCGAACGCCGTCGCCACCATGTCGGACATCACGTCGCCATCGTAGTTCTTGCACGCCCAGATAAACCCGCCCTTGCTGCGCACGACGCGCGCCACGGCATCATCAATCAGCGTATAGAAATAGGTAATGCCCGCCTGCTCAAACTTTTCCTTATACTGCGCATCGAAAATTTCTTGGAAAATGTCCTTGAAGCGGTGATCGTAGGTCTTGCTGATGGTATCCTTCGTGGAGAACCACAAGTCCTGCTTGACCGACAGCGCGTACTGGAAGCAGGCATGGGCAAAGGAGGTAATCGACGCATCCAGATTATGAATGCCCTGCACGACGCCCGGCCCCTTGAAATCGAAAATCGTCTGGCGAATCTCCTGCCCATCCGCGCCCGTGAACACCAGCTCCGCCTTGCCCGCGCCGGGGATGCGGATTTCCGAATTGCGGTAGACATCGCCATAGGCATGACGGGCGATGGTAATCGGCTGCTGCCAAGTGCGGACTGTTGGGCGAACGCCGCTGACGAGAATCGGCGCGCGGAAGACCGTGCCGTCGAGCATAGCGCGAATCGTGCCGTTGGGCGACTTCCACATCTCGTGCAGGTTGTACTCCGTCACGCGCTGGGCATTCGGAGTGATGGTCGCGCACTTGACCGCGACGCCGTACTTCTTCGTCGCGTTGGCGCTGTCAATCGTCACCTGATCGCGCGTTTCGTCGCGGTGCGGCAGACCGAGATCGTAATACTCCGTCTTTAAGTCCACGAACGGCTCAATCAGCAGCTGCTTGATGTCTGCCCACAGGATGCGGGTCATTTCGTCGCCATCCATCTCCACCAGCGGCGTTTTCATCTGAATCTTTTCCATAATAATACGCTCTCCTTGCCTTTCCGCTGATGCTTCCTTGCACCGCAGATTTTTTACGCTTTCATTGTACCCCACGCTTTCCCTTTTCGCAAGGGTGAAACAGCAAAAGAACAGGAGCGGCTGCGGCTTGCAAAAAAACAAAATATTTCTTGCAAGATACCTTGACAGGCGAAGTATCTTGTGATATAGTAATACTCGTCAAGGCGAGATACCAAGACAAGGGATGAACCATAGGAGGTGAAGCATATGGCATTGTCCGCAGATATTCTTCGCGGCTATACCGACACCATTATTCTGCACCAGCTTTCCCACGGCGACAGCTACGGCTACCAAATCAACAAGACCATTTCGACGCTCAGCGGCGGCGAGGTGGAGTTGAAGGAAGCGACGCTGTACACCGCTTTCCGCCGGCTGGAGGCTGCCGGGCTGATTCAGTCCTACTGGGGCAGCGAAACGTCCGGCGCGCGCCGCCGCTACTACGCCATCACGGCGCTGGGGCAGGAAAAGCTCATCAGCGATTTGGCGGCGTGGGAGGACACGAAACGCCAGCTTGACCAGCTGTTGGAGGGATAACATTATGTGCAAAGAAATTTTCGCATTCCGTCGGGTAACGCCGTTTTCGGACTTTTCACTGGCGGAGCGCTTAATTGGCGATACCATCTCGTGGGAAGAAATCAGCCGGCAGCGGCTGCAGAACGCAAATCAGGAGAATCAGGAGGAACAGCACTATGCGTAACGAAACGGTCGAGCGGATTGTGAATCTGCTCTTTCAGGATGTGGAAATGACGGACGAGGTGCAAGCGCTCTACGACGAGACGATGAGCAACTGCCAAGAGCGCTATCAGGACATGACGTCCCGCGGGCTGAGCGACGATGACGCGATTGCCGCCGTCGTCGAGAGCTTGAAGGGCATGGAGGATGTCATCAGCCAGTACCCGAAGAAGTCTGAAGCGCCCGAAGCGGAAGAAGCGCCGAAGAGCGCGGAAGTGCCGGTCGATGACGGCGGGGATGGCGAGCAGACGGATTTCACTTTCCATCCGGCGGATATTGGGTGCATCGAAATGACGATGGTGTGCGACGACGTGCATTTGGAGGAATCGCCGGACGACGACCTACACGTTCTCTTTGAGGACGCTGAAGGCGCAAAAGCGTCCATCTGCCGCATCGAGGACGGCGTTCTGCGCGTCTGCCGCGACCCCGATGCCCCGAAGCGCAACCGCAGCAGCTTCTCCGTCAGCGGCACTTTCGCCAACGGCAGGCTGTATGTGAAGAAGCCAAACGGCGAATACTTCTTCTTCGGCGACGAGAAGAGCGACAATCAGGCAGCGCAGGAAGCTGAGGCAAAAGCCAAGGAGTTCCAGTAGAACGCCAAGAGTTTCGCAGAGAACATGACGAAGCTGGATTTCAGCGGCAAGACAGCAGAAGCGGATGACGGCAGGAAGTCGGACAGCTTCGAGGATATGGTGAACAGCTTCGCCAGCACCGCTTCCCGCTTCGGGCAGGAACTGGGCAAGCTGTTCTCCAGCATCAAGCCGAACATCACCGTTTCCCGCAGCATTGGCGACGTGACGCTGTGCATCCCGCGCATCTTCGACAAGCCCATTAGCGTCCTGACGACCTCCGGCGACATCGAGGCGCGCGACATCCACGTCACCGACCTGAACCTGACCAGCACATCCGGCGAGATCAGCGTCGAACTGTTCGCTCCGCTGAATCACGGCGCATTCACCACCACCAGCGGCGATATCGACATTGAAGCTGATGCAAACGATGTGCAGATTTCCACCGTCAGCGGCGACGTGGAGATTCACGGCGATTACGACCATCTGAAATTTGCCAGCACCAGCGGCGATGTGGAGCTGGAAGCGAAGGTGCGGCAGTGCGACTTTAGCAGCGTTTCGGGCGACTTAGACCTGCGCTTCACGGGCGCGCTGTCGCTCATCAACGGCAGCACGACCTCCGGCAACATTGACGTGGAACTGCCGGACGACACAGGGACAAACAACATCGACGTCCACAGCCGTTCGGGTGACATTTCGATGCGCCGTTCCGGGCGCAGGGGCAGCAGAACCGTGACGGGCAGTATCCGGAGCGTTTCGGGGGATATTGAGATTCGCTGATAAAGTTCCGACGCGCCGCCGATTGTGCGGTGTTGCCCCAATCCCAAAAAACACACGCGGCGGCTGACAGCAATGCCAGTCGCCGCGATTTGTATGCGGATTATTCGTCCTCATCTTCCGATTCTTCGTCCTCGTCCGCGAAATCCGCGTCCGCCGCGTGGTCGTCCGGCGCAAGCAGGGCTTCCAGCTGCTCCTGCGCGCGGGCGTAATCGCGGTACGCCACAAAGAACACGAATTTCTCCAGCGTTACGCCGAGCGCCGCGCTGATGCCCGCGCCCATCATCGGGCGGGCAATATACGGCACATTCGCCTCTTTGAGCAGACTTTCCAGCACCGAGGCGTTCAGCGCATCCAGCTCCGTCAAGCGGCACTCGTCCGCTTCCTCTGCCGGACGCAGACGGTCGAATTTATCGCAGTACGGGCAGCTTTCCGCTCTCTCCGGCGTCACCAGATCGGAAGAGCGTCGTGTAGGG
>OIIC01000519.1_pt1 | contig 10392 bp, 9 predicted proteins | sample 1582941 | NCBI WGS metagenome assembly OIIC01 (sample SAMN02674970, study PRJEB24791) | human gut metagenome, SKBSTL043 | isolation source: stool | host: Homo sapiens | place: USA | reverse complement strand
GACGTGTGTCCAAACGTGCCAAGTTAATCTTGAGTTTACCATCTCCGATAACTGTCCCTTCTGGGATAGCTCCTTGAGGTGCAGCAGCTTCTACAGGAGCGGCTGTTGTTTCCTCAGCTGGATTAAGCTCCTCTGGAAGTGCCTTGATACCACCCTTAGCTTCCTTGATGATATTAGCAGCAACTTGCTCTGCAGTAGCGTTAGCATCCATCATACGTTCAGTGTATGCTTGGATTAGCATTGGCAAGTTAAGTCCTGTGATGATAGCAATCTTGCGATCTGGATTTTCTCCAGCAATTCGGCTAGCTTGGTTAAATGGTGAACCAGACCAAAGGTCAGCCAAAACAAGAATTTCATCATCAGCATCGAATTGTGCAATGGCGTCGTTGAAGTGAGCGTACAAATCATCAGGACCTTCACTTGGCATGAAAGTTACGACTTGAACTTTCTCTTGGTCTCCAAAAATCATAGAGCCTGATTGGTGGATCCCTTCAGCGAACTTACCATGGCTGGCAATAATAATACCGATACCCATTCGTGTTCTCCTCCTTATAAATTATTTTTTCCTAGGCTTAAAAAGACTATCTCCGATTTTTTTCAAGACGCTAAAAAAAGCGTCTCTCAATCTTTTTAAACATAAGAAATCAAGAACAATTATATTGTAAAACGCTTTCACGCAAATGTCAATAGCTAGTGAGATAAAATTTCAAAAGAAGTCAATTTCTTTCAAAAATGAGCAAAGTATTATAAAAAGATTGCCCAACCATTAGATTGGACAATCTTTTTATAATATTCGGAGATTATTTCTTCTTGACAATGAGTCGGAAAAGATTTTTAAAGCCTTGTTTGAGGACAGCGATAAAGCTAGGTGCTTTTCGTAAACTTTCTCGAGGAATTCTTTTTTGAATTTCTTTCAAAGTTATTCGGCTTTTTCGACTGGCAAAACGGAAACGTCCATTTTGCTTAGTACGGATTTCAAAGCGAGGAATGAATTTACCACCGAAGTAGACATCGGCAATCACATAAGTGACTTCATCCCAAGGAATTTGAATGTAGTCTTGCAACTTCGTATCATTGTAAAATTCGAAGGCCTTATCTCCGACCATGATATTTCCGTAAATAGGCCCTTCACGAAACCAAGTTCCCTTAGATGTGTGAGCCATTTCCGTATTGAGCGATTTAACCATACCTTGCTCCGATTAGAGTAGACCAATAATGTGGAGCACAATAGCTAGGACAAAGATACCCAAGATGATAACGATTGGAGAAACTTTTCTCTTAAGAAGGTACATGCAGAGGAAAGTCAAACCAAGGGCAGCAAGACCAGGAATCAATTGGTTCAAGTTATCTTGCAAGGTTGTCACCTTGTTAGCGTCAAGAGAGCGACCAGCAGCTTGTTGTACAAAGGCTTCTTTGACACCGGCAATACCTTTTGGAAGTTTATTCCAATCGATATAAGCACCTTCTTGTTGTTTAACAGTAGAGACAACTGGTGTGAAGGTGATACTTACCCAACGTTGAATAAGAGAACCGATAACGAACATCCCCATCATTGATGCGCCACGAGTTACTTGTTGAAGAAGGTTACCAGACACGTCGTCTGTAATCGCAGCACCAGCTCTATAACCGAATTCTTGAGTATACCATTTAACAGCGGCAACCATAACATTCCAGAGAACGAAGAAGACGATTGGACCTAGGACGTTACCTGAAACTGCCAAACCTGCTCCTAGTGAAAGGAAGATTGGACGAAGGGTAAACCAGAAGAGAGGGTCACCGGCACCTGCAAGAGGTCCCATCATACCGACCTTAACCCCTGAGATAGCAGCATCATCGATCTCAGCACCGTTGGCACGTTCTTCTTCCAAGGCAAGTGTAACCCCAAAGATTGGGTTAGCCATGAAAGGTTGTGTATTAAAGAATTCCAAGTGACGCTTAAGCGCAGCAGCACGTTCTTCTTTAGTTTGATAAAGTTTTTTGATTGCAGGAATAAGGGTGTAAGCCACACCACCATTTTGCATACGTTCATAGTTGAATGAAGCTAAAAGGAAGTATGAGCGCAAGAAAGCTTTGAAACGATCTGCTTTTGTTAATTTAATTTTTGAATCAGCCATTTTCTTTCCTCCTAATTAAAAGTCTTCCAGAATTTCACCGAGGGGATCACCTGATCCTCCATCATTTGAAGAACCATTTGAACCACTAGCTTCAAGTGCAAGGTACATAACGGCAAGGCAGAGACCGATGATACCCAAGCTAATCAAGGTCAATTCTTTGAGGGCAGCCAAAGCAAAACCAAGGAAGAAGAATGGCCAAACTTCGCGACTAGACATCATGTTGATAACCATGGCATAACCAACGGCTACAACCATACCACCACCGATTGTCATACCTGATGTTAACCATTCAGGCATAGCTTCAAGACCAGATTGTACGATGTGTGCAGGAATCAAGAGCAAGAGGAGGGCAGGGATAGCAACACGGAGACCTTGGAGGGCCATACCGATGAAGTGCCATCTTTCAACACCAGCGATATCAGCAGCTTCTGCACGGCTATCCATAATATGAGAGATGAAAACAGTTGCTGTACGGACAAACATTGTCAAGGCAAGGCCGGCAACAGCTAAAGGCACCGCAAGGGCGATGGCAGGACCAATTCCTTTAGCTCCTTGACCACCCAAGATAAGGATGATTGTAGAAGCTACAGCGGCAAGTGAAGCATCTGGTGCCATGGCAGCACCAACGTTAGCCCATCCCATAGTGATTAACTGTAAGCTACCACCCAACATTACGCCGAGTTCTAGATGACCAGTAACAAGACCGATAAGGGAACAAGCCACAACTGGCTGGTATGTTTCGATTTGGTCGTTAACTGAGCTACAACCGATGATGAAAGCAACAATTACGACTAAAATAATTTGTACTAAACTCATTTATGCATCCTCCAAAATTATTTCTTCTCTGCTAATTTAGTTTCAGCTGACTTAATCAAGGTATCAACGTTTGCTGGGCTATCACTTGGTACCCCACGAACGTCAAATTTGACACCCAATGATTGCAACTCTTTGATAGCATCCACATCTGTTTGGTCAAATGAAAGAGCTTTAGTAACGTTGACTTTTCCTTCTTTATAAGCTGAAGAACCAAGGTTGATTTCTTTAACATCAACACCTGCTTTAACAGCAGCAAGAGCATCTTCAACAGATTCAAAGAGAAGCATAGCACGTGTATCACCAAAACGTGGGTCATTGTTTGCTTTAACCATGTTTTTAATTGGGATAACGTGAACTTGAACACCAGATGGAGCGGCTTGTTTAATCATGTTTGTACGAAGTTTATCATGACAAACAGTGTCTGAAACAACGATGATACGGTCTGGGTGAGTTGAGTGAGTCCAACCAGTCGCAACCTGACCGTGGAGGAGACGTGTGTCAACACGAGCCAAAACGTATTTGATTTTTCCATCACCAAGAACGGTTCCTTCAGGAATGGTACCTTTAGGAACAGAAGGCTTAGCGTCGGCTGGTTTAGTGTCTTCTTTAGGAATAAGGCCTTCTGGAAGGACTTTAACGCCTTCTTTTGTTTCCTTATAAATGTTAGCGACAATCTCTTCAACCCCAGCATCAGGAGCTACCATACGTTCCGTATATGCTTGGATAAGCATTGGCAAGTTGAGTCCTGTCACGATAACCATCTTGCGATTAGGATTTTCTTCCTTAATTCGGCTTGCCTGGTTAAATGGTGACCCAGACCAAAGGTCTGCAAGGACAAGAATTTCGTCGTCAGCGTCAAATTGAGCGATGGCATCTTTGAAGTGAGCGTACAAGTCGTCAGGACCTTCATTTGGCATGAAAGTAACCACTTGAACTTTCTCTTGTTCACCAAAAATCATAGAACCTGATTGGTGAATACCTTCAGCGAATTTACCATGGCTAGCAATAATAATACCGATACCCATTAGTGTTCTTCCTCCTTTTATATATTGCTTCTTAGGAATAGAAAAATGATTATTGGTATTATCATTCATGACATGAAAATGACAACAATATTTTTTTAGTCCCTCGAAAATTAGAACAATCTAATTGTAAAACGTTATCATAGATTTGTCAATGCTTTTCGTAACAAAAGTGTCATAAAATTGAAAAAAATATCAAATTATCGCAAATATACTTTCTTTTCAGACAAAAAGAGTTAGATATAGTTTGAAGCTATATCTAACTAGAGAAAATAGGATTAAGAAAAAATGAGATAAATGCTTGTAATAGCTATTAATGGCTGCTATAATTTCTTCAATTAGCTATTTAAGGTTAAATCTATAAGAAAAGAGGACCTCCTTATGTCAGATTTACTAAGTATTTATAATGAATTGCAATCTAAGAAATGGGTTGACTTGACCCACAAAATTAATGCAGAAAGTCCACACTTTCCAGCTCTCCCAGCTTTGAAACAAGAAGACCTTTTCACATTAAAAGATGGTTTCCATGTTCAAAAATTTACAGTAGTTGGTCAATACGGAACGCATATTGATGCACCGATTCACTTTGTAGAAGGTGGTCGTTGGTTGGATGAGATTGCTCTCAAAGATCTTCTTTTACCACTCTATGTTATCGACAAGTCTAAAGAAGTTGCTGCGAATCCAAACTTTATCTTGAGCAAACAAGATATCTTAGACTTTGAAGCAGAACATGGACAAATTACTGAAGGGGCCTTTGTCGCTTTTCGTAGTGATTGGTCGAAGCGTTGGCCAGATCAAGATGCTATGCGCAACCTTGATGAAAATGGGGTTCAACAAAGTCCAGGGTGGAGCCGTGAAGCTCTAGAATTCTTGATTCATGAACGCCATGTTAAGGCTGTGGGTCATGAGACTTTTGATACAGATGCTGGTATTCCAGCAGCAGAACATGGCTTGGTTAACGAATACTACCTCTTGGAACAAAACATTTATCAGGTAGAAGTCTTGAATCAATTGGATCAAGTTCCAGCTGTTGGTGCTTTGATTTCGATTGCATTTCCTCACTGGGACAAGGCGACAGGCTCCCCAGTGCGTGCAGTGGCTATTTTACCTTAATCATAAGAAAAAACACCGAAGAAATTTTCGGTGTCTTTTCTTATTTATAAAAAGAGTTCCTGGAGTTTGCGAGCAACGCCATCCTCTTCATTAGTCCACTCAATTTGTTCGTTAGCGTGGGGGAGAAGAACAGAGCTAGCATTTTTCATGGCATAACCAGTTTTAGCAAGTTCCAACATCTCTGTGTCGTTGTGTTCGTCTCCAAAAGCAATCAAATCATCCGTTGATTTGCGCATGGCCTTAAGTAAGTAGTTTAGGGCGTAGGCCTTGTTTATGCCTTTAGGCGAAAATTCCAAAATATTAAGCGGTCCACCCCAAGAATCAACTTCAATTTCTTCCTTGAAGTCCTTCTTGATGTCATCGGCTAGCTGGTACTTATCTTCGTGACGAGTTTGCATAAGAAGAGCATTTGGGTTGCGTGTAATTTTTGCTGGTTCCAAACGCATAGCCTCAATAATTTTATCAACACCAAAGAGTTGTGGTTGAATACGCTCTGGGTGATTCATAGTGATATAGAAGTGTTTTCGATATTCACTAGCCAGAAAATCCATCTCTAATTCATCATGGCGTTGTAAGAGGCTAATCAGATATTTCTTATCTAATTTAACCGAATGCTCATAAGCCCAGTCTTGGTCTGGAAGATTGGTCAAAGAGCCGTTGAAGGTGATGAGTGGTGTTTCTAACCCTAGTGTTTTGTAATGGTCAATAGCCATACGATAAGGACGACCTGTAGCAATAACGACTTGGTGTCCTTTGTTTTGTACGTCTTTAATCGTTTTTTGTGTAAATTCTGAAATAGTTCCATCTGGGCGCAAGAGCGTTCCATCAAGATCTAGTGCAATCAATTTTTTTGTCATGTTCCTATTATAGCAAAAATCTGTCCTTTGTTGGTGATTAAGAAAAAGCTTTCTAAGAACGTTCGGTTTTTCATAAGAAAAGTCTCAGGAAATAAACCTTGCACCGTCAAATAATTTCATGTAGAATAGTAATGTTGCATTCTACGTGAGAATGTTCCGAAATTATTCGGATTTTGACAATATTTTTTATTAAGGAGTCTAAACTTTCATGGAAAAGTTTTTCAAATTGAAAGAACATGGTACTGACGTCCGCACAGAAGTGACTGCCGGATTGACAACTTTCTTTGCCATGTCTTACATCCTCTTTGTTAACCCAGCGATGTTGGCCCAAACAGGAATGCCTGCACAAGGTGTTTTCTTAGCAACAATTATTGGTGCGGTTGCAGGGACATTGATGATGGCATTTTATGCTAACCTACCATACGCTCAAGCGCCTGGTATGGGGCTTAATGCCTTCTTCACCTACACAGTGGTCTTTTCTTTGGGTTACACTTGGCAAGAGGCCTTAGCAATGGTCTTTCTATGTGGTGTTATTTCATTGATCATCACGGTAACTAAAGTACGTAAGATGATTATTGAGTCTATCCCAACAGCTCTCAAATCTGCTATTTCAGCAGGTATCGGTGTTTTCCTTGCCTATGTTGGGATTAAAAATGCTGGTTTCTTGAAATTCTCAATTAATCCACATACCTACACTGTAGCAGGTAAAGGTGCTGACATGGCTAAGGCGTCAATTACAGCTTCATCGTCAGCTACACCAGGTTTGGTTGCTTTCAATAATCCAACTGTAATTGTAGGTTTGATTGGTCTTGCGATTGCGATTTTCTTTATTGTTAAAGGTATTCGTGGTGGTGTTCTTCTTTCAATCCTCGTAACGACTATCATTGCTATTTTTGCTGGTGTCGTTGATCTTGGAAGCATTGACTGGCACGCAGCTAGCTTGACATCATCTATTAAGGATCTTGGTCAGGTCTTTGGTGCAGCGCTTGGATCTAAGGGATTGGGATCACTCTTTGCAGACGTTTCTCGTTTGCCTGGTGTCTTTATGGCTATTCTTGCCTTTTCATTGACTGATATCTTCGATACTATCGGTACCTTGATTGGTACTGGTGAGAAGGTTGGTATCATTGCTTCAACAGGTGATAACAACGAATCAAAAGCTCTTGACCGTGCTCTTTACTCTGACCTTGTTGGTACAAGTATTGGTGCCATTGCAGGGACTTCAAACGTTACAACTTACGTTGAATCTGCAGCAGGTATTGGTGCTGGTGGACGTACTGGTTTGACAGCTCTTGTGGTTGCGGTACTCTTTGCCATTTCTAGTTTCTTTAGTCCAGTGGTGTCAATCGTTCCTAATGCTGCCACAGCGCCTATCCTTATTATTGTAGGTGTTATGATGCTCTCTAACCTTAAGAGTGTCGATTGGGAAGACTTGTCTGAAGCTATCCCTGCCTTCTTCACTTCTATTTTCATGGGATTCTCATATAGCATTACCTATGGTATCGCAGCTGGTTTCCTTACTTATACTTTGGTCAAAATCGTCAAAGGTCAAGCTAAGGATGTCCACTTTATTATGTGGATTTTGGATATCTTGTTTATCCTTAACTTCATCAGTATGGCTGTGTTCTAAAGCTTGAAAGTTAAAAGTCTGTATATTTGTCAGGCTTTTTCTTTTGCGATTTTATCTGGGGAATGAGAGAGAGTTTTTTTGATTAACTTTCAAATCTATAGTAAGTTTTACAGAATGATTTCTAATCTATGAGTTATTGATGTAGTTAAAATAAATTGAAGATTAAAATATACATCTTGACTTCTTACTTAAATGATTCAATATTTATAAGTTTCTACTGTATTTTTACAGTGGATTCTAGTCCATATTTTTATTTTTTGATATAATGAAAACATGATTTACAGTCAAAATGAAGAAGAATTGATTAGTATCGGTCAAAAGCTAGGTCGACTGCTCGATTCTGGAGATATAATTGTTCTCTCAGGTGATCTGGGAGCTGGCAAAACGACCTTGACTAAGGGAATTGCCAAAGGTTTGGATATTTCACAGATGATAAAGAGTCCAACCTATACTATTGTAAGGGAGTATGAGGGGCGACTGCCACTCTATCATTTAGATGTCTACCGCATTGGTGATGATCCTGATTCTATTGATTTGGATGATTTTCTGTATGGTGAAGGTGTGACAATCATCGAGTGGGGTGAGCTCCTAGACGAGAGTCTGTTAGGTGATTATCTCCTAATTTCGATATCTCATCATGGAGATGGACGTCAGTTACTTTTTGAATCTTTCGGTCCTAGAAGTAAGGAGATTCAGGAGGAAATGGTAAATGGCTGAGCAAGAATTAGTCATTGAGGAAGCTCAAAGAGAGGATGCTGCCTCTCTAGCTCGTTTACTAGAGACTGTAGCCTTGGAATCGGATTTTCTAGCACAAGATGATAGAAGTTCTATACTGAGTGCTGAACAGTTAGCCATTTATATTGAAAGTCATCAGCGTAGGCTTAATGAGATTTGTTTGGTGGCAAAATTGGGTCATGAGGTCATTGGTGTTTGTAATGTTACCTCTGATCAAGATACTAAGACCAGTCATATTGGTGACGTATTTATTGCGGTTTCTAAACCCTACTGGGGGAATGGTGTTGGCCAGTTTCTTATGGAAACAATGATTGACTGGGCAGATCATACACCAACTATCCGCCGCTTAGAGTTGACGGTTCAAGCACGTAATGAACGGGCGGTTCATCTCTATCAAAAATTCGGATTTGACATTGAAGGCACTAAGAAACGTGGTGCAAGAACTAAAAATGGAGAATTTCTAGATGTTTACCTTATGGCTAAACTCATAGATTAGGAAAAAACATGAAACTTGGACGAAAAATTTTATTGATGTTGTTGGCGATTTTTGCAACGACAGTAGTAGCTGCTGGTATTTACCTAACGACAACTTATAATTACGCCACAGGCGAATTGTCAAAAACGTTTAGGGCTTCTAAAGCAACTTCGGGGAATAGTAAGGCTATTCAACAGACTAAGCCTATAACTATTCTCTTGATGGGGGTAGATACAGGATCCAAAGAACGTAAGGAAACCTGGGAAGGAAACTCTGATACCATGATTTTGGTAACAGTGAACCCTAAGACTAAGAAAACAACCATGACCAGTTTGGAACGTGACCTTTTGACAGATATTGAGGGGTCGGGGGAAGCAAAACTAAATTCAGCCTATGCTGAGGGTGGTGCTGACTTGGCTATTTCAACCATTCAAAAGGTTTTAGATATTGATATTGACTATTATGCACTGATTAATATGCAGGGTATGATTGATTTGGTAGATGCTGTGGGTGGTATTGAGGTAACGAATCATTTTGATTTCCCTATTTCAATTGCAGAAAATGAACCAGAATTTCAAGCAAAAGTTGAGCCTGGAACCCATAAAATCAACGGTGAGCAAGCTTTAGTCTATTCACGTATGCGTTACGATGACCCTGATGGTGACTATGGTCGCCAAAAACGTCAACGTGAGGTTATTCAAAAAGTTGTAGCTAAGCTCTTGAAGATGGACTCTATTGGTTCTTATAAGAAAATCTTGTCAGCTGTAAGTTCAAATGTTCAAACTAGCATTGACCTTGGTGATACCAATACTCTGCGTAGCTTGATGGGTTATAGTGATGCACTTAAAAATATTAAATCATACCAATTGGCCGGTTCGGATGCCATGATTAATGGAGGAAGCTATCAAGTAGCCTCCACTGAGGATATTCTAAAGGTGCAAAATCGCATTAAGCAGGAAGTTGGTAAGAAGAAAGTTTCTGAATCTAATCTTAAGACTAGTTTGGTTCTCTATGGCTCTGGTAGCTCTAATTATGGCTCAGATGATTTCGTTAATTCTAAAGGAAGTGCGGCTTCGAGTGAGGCATCTTCAAATTATGAGGGCGGGTCATCTGAGGCAGCAGGTGGTGGATCGGTAAATACCTACAATGGAGGCACTACCTATAGCAATAACTATAGTGAAAACACAGGTAATTATGTTCAGGAACAAGGTACGACAACCCCTACATACAATAATAATGGATCGGGTGTGACTACTTACAGCACTGTTCCAGCGGCGCAATAAATAAGGTTGGGTGATTCCCAACCTTTTTGCTTTGAAATGATAGCAATATGGTTATTCCTTGCAATGGCTTTTGAGCTATGCTATAATATAGGAAAATAACGAAAGAGAGGCGGAGTAGAAACTTCGTCTCTTGTGTGTGTAAGGAGGTCATAATGTCGCAAAAAATTATTGATCTCGTGACGGCAGTCGTAGCTCCAGCTATTCCTGAGCCATACGAACTGGTCGATATCGAGTACGAAAAGCTTGGCGGTGACTATGTCTTGTCAGTTTTGATTGATAAGCCAGGAGGTATTACTGTAGAAGATACTGCAGACTTGACTGAAATTCTCAGTCCCCTCTTGGATACT
>OIIC01000508.1_pt1 | contig 10493 bp, 9 predicted proteins | sample 1582941 | NCBI WGS metagenome assembly OIIC01 (sample SAMN02674970, study PRJEB24791) | human gut metagenome, SKBSTL043 | isolation source: stool | host: Homo sapiens | place: USA | reverse complement strand
GTGACTGGAGTTCAGACGTGTGCTCTTCCGATCTATCTTTGGTTTGATTAACCACGGAGTTTATGCCCCTCATAACTTCTTCTGGTTGCTTATCTGTACGATTCTCTTTAGTATTTTTGGTCAATTTGGTGATTTGGTTGAATCAGCTATTAAACGTCACTTTGGCGTTAAAGACTCAGGCAATCTCATTCCTGGGCATGGTGGTATTTTGGACCGTTGTGACAGCTGGATTTTCGTTTTCCCAATCATGCACTTCCTAGGACTTTTTTAAGAGTGGGGGTGTCTAGATGAAAGCTATTATTACCTTTTTACTGATTTTCTGTGTGATTGTCGTTTTCCATGAGTTTGGTCATTTCTTTTTCGCCAAACGTTCAGGAATTTTGGTTCGTGAATTTGCCATTGGTATGGGACCGAAAATTTTTGCACACACTGGTAAGGATGGTACCGTTTATACTATCCGTATCCTCCCTTTGGGTGGTTATGTCCGTATGGCTGGTTGGGGTGAAGATACAACTGAGATTAAAACAGGTAGCCCTGCCAGTCTAACGATTGGATCAGATGGTAAGGTAAGACGTATCAACCTTTCGGATCGCCAGGTTGACCAGACGGCTTTACCTATGAACGTCACTGCCTATGATTTGGAAGATAAGTTAACCATTACAGGTCTAGTCCTAGATGAGACCAAGACCTATGAGGTTGACCATGATGCCACTATCGTTGAGGAGGATGGTACAGAACTTCGTATCGCTCCTAAGGATGTCCAATATCAAAATGCGAGCATTTGGGGACGTTTAATTACCAACTTTGCTGGTCCTATGAATAACTTCATTCTTGGGGTGCTTGTCTTTATTATCTTAGCCTTTGTTCAAGGTGGTGTTCAAGACACATCAACCAACCGTATTCAGGTGGCTGATGGTGGTGCTGCTCAGGTAGCAGGCTTGAAAAATGGTGATGCCATCGAGGCTATCAATAAGGACAAGGTTACTGATTGGGACAGCTTGAAGGAAGCATTGACAGAGAATACTCAAAAATTCTCCAAAGGTGATAGCCTTTCTGTGACGGTTAAGAGAAGTAACGGTCAGGAAGAAACGGTCTCTGTTAAACCTAAGGAGAGTCAAGGTAGCTACTTTTTGGGTGTTTCTCCTGCCTTAAAAACAGGTCTAAAAGATAAGATTTTTGGTGGTTTCCAAATGGCTTGGGAAGGGGCCTTCAAAATTCTCGTGGCACTCAAGGGGCTTATCACCAACTTTAGTTTGAATAAACTTGGTGGACCAGTTGCCATGTTCCAGATGTCTGCCCAGGCTTCAGAAAGTGGCTTGATTTCCATTCTTAACCTTATGGGGATGCTCTCAATTAACTTGGGAATTTTCAATCTTATCCCAATTCCAGCCCTTGACGGTGGAAAAATTGTTATGAATATTATTGAAGCCATTCGTCGTAAACCACTTAATCAAGAAATTGAAAGCTATATTACACTTGCAGGTGTTGCTATCATGGTTGTTCTTATGATTGCAGTCACTTGGAATGATATTATGCGTGCTTTCTTTTAATTAGAAACAAAGAAACGAAAGGAAGTCTAAGGGACTTGACCCAAGGGCCAGCCTCCTTAGTATGTAAATGATGAAACAAAGTAAAATGTTGATTCCAACACTTCGTGAAATGCCAAGTGATGCTCAAGTTATCAGTCATGCCCTTATGGTACGTGCGGGTTACGTGCGTCAGGTTTCTGCTGGTATTTATGCTTATATGCCATTGGCAAATCGTGCTATCGAGAAATTCAAAACCATCATGCGTGAGGAGTTTGAAAAAATCGGTGCGGTTGAAATGTTGGCGCCAGCGCTTTTGACAGCAGATTTGTGGCGTGAGTCAGGCCGTTATGAAACTTACGGTGAAGACCTTTATAAACTTAAAAACCGCGATAAATCTGACTTTATCCTCGGTCCAACTCACGAAGAAACGTTTACAGCCTTGGTTCGTGATGCAGTTAAATCATACAAACAATTACCACTTAATCTCTACCAAATCCAATCAAAATACCGTGATGAAAAACGTCCTCGTAACGGTCTTCTTCGTACACGTGAATTTATCATGAAGGATGCTTATAGTTTCCACCAAAACTATGAAGATTTGGATGTAACCTATGAAGACTACCGTAAAGCTTACGAGGCTATCTTTACACGTGCTGGCCTTGAATTTAAGGGAATCATCGGTGATGGTGGTGCCATGGGTGGTAAGGATTCTCAAGAATTCATGGCGGTCACTCCTGAGCGTACAGACCTCAACCGTTGGGTAGTTCTTGACAAGTCAATTGCTTCATTGGATGAGATTCCAGAAGATGTCATGGAAGAAATCAAGAAAGAATTGACATCATGGTTGGTATCTGGTGAAGACACAATTGCTTACTCTACAGAGTCAAGCTATGCAGCTAACCTTGAGATGGCAACAAACGCCTACACACCAGCGACCAAGGTTGTGACTCAAGAAGAAGTGACTCGAGTTGAAACACCAGATTGCAAGTCAATTGATGAAGTTGCTGCTTTCTTGAATGTTCCAGAAGAACAAACCATCAAGACTTTGCTTTTCATTGCTGATGATGAACCAGTGGTGGCCCTTCTTGTCGGTAATGATCAGGTTAACGATGTGAAGTTGAAAAACTACCTTGCTGCTGATTTCCTTGAACCAGCTACAGAAGATGAAGCACGTCAAGTCTTTGGCGCTAACTTCGGTTCTCTTGGTCCAGTTAACCTTCCTGAAAATGTTCGTATCGTTGCGGACCGTAAGGTTCAAGACGTGGCTAATGCGGTCGTTGGAGCCAATGAAGATGGTTACCACTTGACAGGAGTTAACCCAGAGCGTGACTTCAAGGCAGAATATGTGGATATTCGTGAAGTTAAAGAGGGTGAAATTTCACCAGATGGTCAAGGTGTCCTTCAGTTTGCGCGTGGTATCGAGATTGGTCATATCTTTAAACTTGGTACACGTTACTCTGAAAGTATGGGTGCTAATGTTCTTGATGAAAATGGCCGTGCTGTTCCAATCATTATGGGATGTTACGGTATCGGTGTTAGCCGTATCTTGTCAGCTGTAATCGAACAACATGCACGTCTCTTTGTTAACAAGACCCCAAAAGGTCAATACCGCTATGCATGGGGAATTAACTTCCCTAAAGAATTGGCTCCATATGATGTTCACTTGATTACAGTTAACACTAAGGATGAGGAAGCCAATGCTTTGACAGAACGTTTGGAAGCTGCTCTTATGGCTGAAGGCTATGATGTCTTGACAGATGATCGTAATGAGCGTGTTGGTTCTAAATTCTCTGACAGTGACCTTATCGGACTTCCGATCCGTGTGACAGTTGGTAAAAAAGCCAGCGAAGGTGTTGTCGAAGTTAAAATCAAGGCAACAGGTGATACTATTGAAGTTAATGCCGATAACTTGATTGAGACACTTGCTATCTTAACAACAGAACAAAATGCTTAATATAAAAAATCTTTTCTTGCAGGAGCAAGAAGAGATTTTTCTTTTGTAGTGACAATGATAAATTGAGAGAAAAGAGAGTAAATTCCAATTTGACAGAATTGTCTAAATAGTGTAAACTTAAAACTATCATAACTGCGGAGGCATCACATGCTTAACAAAGCGACCCATTTGGGAAATCTTAAAGCTTTTTATTACTTTAGTTTCTTTAGATAGGACGTTTGTGTTTCAGGATACAAGCGTCAGTCAGTTTGTATCTATGAAGCTAAAGCATTTTGTGATGGATTAGCCGATTAGATGAATAGGTCTAACCGGTGACATAAGCTAGCCTGTGCTAGTCAAGATGCAGAAAACCAGTTGGGCCTGTCCTAACTGGTTTTTTTCATACCGTGGTCTATTTTTAATTTTCTTTTGACCTTTAGATGTCTAAAAAATGGTGAATTCTAGCCAACTTTTTATAAGGTCAAAAGGTGATGGTCTTTGGACGACGGACTTTAGGATCTGATGAAGCGATGTAAGGTCTAATTCGCTTGCTTTTGACCCTATCGTATCGGAAAAAGCATAAAAGAAAATTGGAAATAGATAGAATAAAAAATAGAGGTATACAAGATGAAGAAATTCTTGGTCAGTATGATGGCTGTTATCACAGCTGTCCTCTTGGTAGCATGTTCCAATGCTTCTAATAAAGATTTGGTTCACGTCGGTGTGCTCCAATATGTGGAACATCCTTCCTTGTCAGCGACACGTAAAGGGTTCATTGAAGAACTCAAAGAGGAAGGTTATGTTGACGGTAAGAACATCAAAATTGATTATCAGAATGCACAAGGGGATCAGTCTAACTTGCAGACGATTTCTCAGTCGCTTATTGAAGATAACGATCTTATGTTGGCTATCGCAACCCCAGCAGCCCAGTCTTTGAGTAGTTTGACAAAGGACAAGCCAATTCTCTTTACAGCTGTCACAGATCCAGTCTCAGCTAAACTGGTTAAGTCTATGGACAATGTTGGAGGAAATGTGACAGGGACAAGTGACATGTCCCCTATCAACAAACAAGTTGAGTTGTTGAAAAAGGTCCTTCCAAATACTAAAAAAGTTGGGATTATGTACACGACCAGCGAGCGTAACTCAGAAGTTCAGGTTGAAGAAGCCAAGAAATACTTCAAGGAAGCTGGTATTGAAACGGTTATTAAGGGAATTTCATCAACCAACGATATCCAAGATACAGCCAAGAGCTTGATGAGTCAGACCCAAGTCATCTTCATCCCAACTGACAATACTATTGTTAGTGCTATTAATACCTTGGTAGATCTTTCTAAAGAGACTAAGATTCCAGTTGTTGGTAGTGACGCTGGTAGTGTAGAAAAAGGTGTCCTATTCACTTATGGAACCAACTATGAAGCGCTTGGTCGTCAAACAGGTAAGTTGGCAGGCCGTGTTCTCCGAGGTGAGAAGGTCAAGGATATTGATGCAGAGTATCCTAAAACACTAAATGTTGTGGTTAACCATGACATGGCTAAAGAACTTGGCATTGATGTTTCTAGCATTAGTGACGAGGAATCTAAAGCATCAACGCAAGATGACAAACCAATTGCTAAAAAAGATAAGGGTGTTATTAAGCTTAAGGTCAATAAGTCTTCTAAAAAAGGATTTTCAAATGTGGTGCTAACAGCCATTTCTCAGGGACTTCTCTGGGCAATCATGGCTATTGGGGTCTTCATTACCTTCCGTATTTTGGACCTTGCTGATTTGACAGCTGAGGGGGCCTTCCCACTTGGTGCTGCTACGACAACTATCATGATTATCCGTGGGATTAACCCAATCTTTGCGACTCTAGGTGGTTTTGTTGCTGGTATGCTTGCTGGAGCTGTGTCTGGCTTTATGCATACGAAAATGAAGATACCAGCACTTTTAACAGGGATTATTACCTTAACAGGGCTCTATTCAGTTAACCTTTTGGTTCTTGGAAGTGCCAATGTCTCTCTTTCAGGACATAACACGCTTGTGACTATGGTGATGGATCTTGGTCTATCTAAGCTGAATGGTGTGATTCTATTAGGACTGATTTTTGTTAGTCTGGTAGTGTTTATGTTGGTTGTCCTCCTTAATACGCAGGTTGGTCTGGCCCTTCGTGCGACAGGTGATAACCTTGCCATGGGTGAAGCCAATGGTATCAAGGTTGACCGTATGAAGATTCTTGGCTACATGATTTCCAATGGTTTGATTGCCCTATCAGGTGCCCTCCTAGCTCAAAACAATGGCTATGCGGATATGAATATGGGTACTGGTACAATCGTAAATGGCTTGGCTGCAATCATCTTGGCTGAGGTTATCGTCAAGTATCTACCACTTGGCAAACGCCTCTGGTCAATTGTCGTAGGAGCTGTTCTCTACCGTTTGGTCTTGGTTATTATCCTTGCCATGAACGTTGATGCTCAAATGTTGAAATTGGCTTCAGCCATCTTGCTTGCTATCATCCTTTATGTGCCAGAAGTACGACAAAAATTGAAAATCAGACCTAACAAATCCTTGACTCCAGGAGGTGACAAGTAATGGCTTTACTTAGTTTACAACAGATTCACAAAACCTTTGAAAAAGGCACAGTCAATGAAAATCACGTCCTTCGTGGTTTGGACCTCGACATTGAGCAGGGAGATTTTATCTCTGTCATTGGGGGAAATGGTGCTGGTAAATCAACCTTGATGAATTCAATTGCTGGTGTTCTTAGCATTGATGAGGGGGATATCTTGTTGGAGGGGCAATCTATTAAGAAAGCATCTGTAGATGAGCGCTCTAAAGACATTAGCCGTGTTTTCCAAGATCCTCGAATGGGGACAGCGACAAACCTTTCTATCGAAGAAAATATGGCGATTGCCTATCGTCGTGGTAAGAAACGTAGCTTCTTTAAAAAGTCTATCACTGAAAGCGAACGTCAAGTCTTCAAGGAAGCCTTGGTAGATCTTGGTCTTGGTCTTGAGAATCGTATGAAGACTGATGCTAATTTCTTGTCAGGTGGTCAACGCCAAGCTTTGACACTTGCTATGGCAACCTTGGTTCGTCCCAAAATCTTGCTTTTGGATGAACACACAGCAGCCCTAGATCCTAAGACAAGTGATATGGTCATGAATTTGACACGTAAGATTGTTGAAGAACAAGAGTTGACAACTCTTATGATTACCCATAATATGGAACATGCTATCGAATATGGGAACCGTCTGGTTATGCTCTATCATGGTAAAATCGTCGTCGATGTGCGAGGTGAGGAAAAGAAAAACCTCACAGTTGCAGAACTTATGGACCTCTTCCACAAAAATAGTGGACAAGTCCTCAATGACGATGCCTTGGTACTCGGTTAATAAGCAAAAAGAAACTATCCAAAGTTCAGATTTTGGGTAGTTTTTTCTTGACTATTTTTGACCAAGTGCTAAAATAAATATATGGATTAGCACTCGTGGTTTATGAGTGCTAAAAATAACGTTTTACACGTTACTAACAACAAATAACATTTGGAGGTAATTGGTATGGCATTGAAACCATTGGGTGATCGTATCGTTGTCCGTTTTGAAGAAACAGAAGAAAAAACAGCTAGTGGCTTTGTATTGGCAGGAGCTAGTCATGAAGCTACAAAGACTGCTGAGGTTTTAGCAGTAGGTGAAGGAATCCGTACTCTTACTGGTGAATTGATTGCACCTAGTGTTGCAGCAGGCGATAAAGTTCTTGTTGAAAATGGTGCAGGTGTCAATGTTAAAGACGGAGATGATTCCGTTTCAATTATCCGTGAAGCAGATATTTTAGCAGTCCTAGCTTAGGTCTATGCTAATCAGATATAAAGTAAGATAAAGAAGGAGTAACTATGGCAAAAGATATTAAATTTTCATCAGATGCACGCGCAGCAATGGTCCGTGGTGTTGATACTTTGGCTGATACGGTTAAGGTAACGCTTGGTCCTAAAGGTCGTAACGTGGTTTTGGAAAAAGCTTTTGGCTCACCTCTTATCACTAATGATGGTGTGACAATTGCTAAAGAAATTGAACTCGAAGATCACTTTGAAAATATGGGTGCTAAGCTCGTCAGCGAAGTGGCTTCAAAAACGAACGATATTGCCGGTGACGGAACAACTACAGCCACTGTTTTGACACAAGCTATTGTCCGTGAAGGTCTCAAAAATGTAACGGCTGGTGCTAATCCAATCGGTATCCGTCGTGGGATTGAAGCAGCTGTAGCTACAGCCGTGGAAGAGCTTAAAGCCATTGCACAACCAGTTGCTAATAAGGAAGCTATTGCCCAAGTCGCAGCGGTTTCATCACGTTCTGAAAAAGTTGGTGAATACATTTCAGAAGCTATGGAACGTGTGGGTAATGACGGTGTTATCACTATTGAAGAGTCTCGTGGTATGGAGACAGAACTCGAAGTGGTTGAAGGTATGCAGTTTGACCGTGGTTATCTTTCTCAGTACATGGTTACTGATAATGAAAAAATGGTCGCTGACCTTGATAATCCATTTATCCTTGTGACTGACAAGAAAATTTCAAATATTCAGGATGTCCTTCCACTCTTGGAAGAAGTGCTTAAGACAAGTCGTCCACTTTTGATTATTGCTGATGATGTGGATGGTGAAGCTCTTCCTACACTTGTTCTTAACAAGATTCGTGGAACTTTCAATGTTGTTGCTGTTAAGGCACCTGGCTTTGGTGACCGTCGTAAAGCGATGTTGGAAGACATTGCCGTATTGACAGGAGCAACTGTTATTACTGAGGATCTTGGTCTTGAGCTTAAGGATGCAACTATGGCAGCACTTGGTCAAGCTTCGAAAGTAACTGTGGATAAAGATAGCACAGTTATTGTCGAAGGTGCGGGAAGCGCAGAAGCGATTGCTAACCGTGTTAACCTCATCAAGTCTCAATTGGAAACAACAACATCTGAGTTTGACCGTGAAAAACTTCAAGAACGTTTGGCTAAATTGTCAGGCGGTGTTGCAGTTGTTAAGGTTGGTGCAGCCACTGAAACAGCCCTTAAAGAAATGAAACTTCGTATCGAAGATGCCCTTAACGCTACTCGTGCCGCTGTTGAAGAAGGTATCGTAGCAGGTGGTGGTACAGCTCTTGTTAACGTCATTGCTAAGGTTGCTGAACTTGATCTTGAAGGTGACGACGCTACAGGACGTAATATTGTCCTCCGTGCTTTGGAAGAACCAGTTCGCCAAATTGCCTATAACGCTGGTTATGAAGGTTCCGTTATCATCGATAAATTGAAGAACAGCCCGGTTGGTACAGGCTTTAACGCTGCTAACGGTGAATGGGTAGATATGGTTGAAGCAGGAATCATTGACCCAGTTAAGGTCACACGTTCTGCCCTCCAAAATGCCGCTTCAGTAGCAAGTCTTATCTTGACAACCGAAGCAGTCGTTGCCAACAAACCTGAACCAGAGGCTCCAGCAGCACCAGCTATGGATCCAGGAATGATGGGTTACTAAGATTTAAAAAGCAAAAGAAAAAACCTAGGAAAAGTTGAGAAACTTTTTCTGGGTTTTCTTTTTTATTGTTAATGATTAATTAGTGAAAAGGGTTAAACATATTAGAATTTCCTTGTTCACCTGCCATTTGCATCATCATTTGTTGCTGCTTGATACGCTCTGCTTCCTTATTCATATTGATAGAAACAACAAGAAGGATGACCCAACCGATGAATGTCCAGTTTAGGAGGATAGATAAGACAAAGATTAGCCATTTCTTGTCTGTTTTATTTAGGAGGGCTGGTAAGATTATAAGTGCTACAAAAGGTAAAGAAAAAATTAGGAGGAAAAGTGCTAAGGGTAACGTTGCCCCAACTTCATCGCTAGCAACTCCAATTAAATATATTCCGAGGGCCCAGATGATAAATGGAATATCAGCGATGGCTAACATGATGAAGTTTGTCTGGGTTTTCTTGTCTTGTTTCTTCCAAGTTTCGTTTAGATTTTTACTTGCTTGTTGGAAAGTTTCACCAGTTTGATTCGCAAATTGGTTAACAGTCTGACTGGCAGTTTCTACAACAGGTTTAACTTGTTCCTGGAAGGTCTTTGATTGCTTTTCTTGAGATAAGTTAGTTGCTTGGAAAGTTTCTTCTTCATCTGCTGTAGAGTTAGATGATTGAAAAAGGCGCCGACCGCTTCGACATCAGCATCAAGCGCGAGGACATCAAGAGCGCGACCTCCAAGCTGGCCGAGGCCCGCGAGACCCTCGCAAACTGGCGGGACAAGCTCAACACCCGGATCACCCGCGACGCCTACCTCGAGGCAAACACCCCGGAGATCCTGAAGGACTTCCTCGAAAACTGGAAACAGCACGCGATCGGATACTACCGAGAGAAGCGGATCCGCTTCATCGAGTACCGCGAGGGCCTGAAGGCCAAGGAACGGGCCGCACGGCTGGAGGCACTTCAGACGCTCCCCTCTCTCGAGAAGTACCGCGAGCTCTACAAGGGCCGCGAGCTGACCGACTACGACCTCGCAAACCTCTGGCCGCGCCGCGACGTCGACGCCTTCCTGAGTGAGCGCGGGCTGGAATATCGCCAGATCCAGAAGAAGCTCCGCGAAGCGGGCGACCAGATCACGCTCAGGCTGCTGGAGATCCACAACGAGGACGAGCGCGAGGCGTGGCTTGAAAAGACGATGGAAGAAGAAAAGCGGGCCAAGCTGCTCGACCTGATCGGCCGCATTATGAGCACGGTCGGAACCATCACCGACGCGGCCGCCCTCTACATCGGCCCCGAGGGCGACATCAACGGCATCATCGTCGGCACGGAGGGCAAGGCAAAGATCCAGACCATCGGCGCCGGCGGCTACAACATCCAGTGCTTCCACTTCAGGACGCTGATCCACGAGATAAAGTGAGGTGAAAAGCATGAACACCAAAGCCATCCGGCAGCTCGCCGACGTCACGCTGGACAAGTACCGCAGCTCGATCCCTCGCAAAGCCTTCGAGGAGTTCGTGAAGGACATCATCGCCAGCGAGAACCGCGCGACCGCCTTCAGATAG
>OIIC01000499.1_pt1 | contig 10600 bp, 8 predicted proteins | sample 1582941 | NCBI WGS metagenome assembly OIIC01 (sample SAMN02674970, study PRJEB24791) | human gut metagenome, SKBSTL043 | isolation source: stool | host: Homo sapiens | place: USA | reverse complement strand
CCGACTGGTGCAAGGCGCAGGGAATGCCCGCTTTTCGCGGCAAGCAGATTTTCCGCTGGATTCATCAGGGCGCGGATTTTGACGCGATGACGAATCTGCCGGCGGCGATGCGCGCGCAGCTGAAGGAAATCGCTGTGGCGCAGCCGGTCAGCATCATTGACGAGCGGAAAAGCCAGATTGACGATACGGTGAAATTCCTCTTTGGTTTGAAGGATGGCAACTGCGTCGAGGGTGTGCTGATGCACTACCACCACGGCTATACGCTGTGCATCTCGACGCAGGTCGGCTGCCGCATGGGGTGCAAGTTCTGCGCCAGCACGCTGGAAGGGTGCGTCCGCTCGCTGACGGCGGGGGAGATGCTGGGCGAAGTGCTGGCGGCGAACCGGTATCTGGACGGCAAAGACCGCGTCCACAACATCGTGCTGATGGGCAGCGGCGAACCGCTGGACAACTACGACAACGTCTGCCGATTCCTGCGCCTGCTGCGCGAGGAAGACGGCGTGAATATCGGCTTGCGCAATGTGAGCCTCTCCACCTGCGGGCTGGTGCCGAAGATGTACCAGTTCGCGGAGGAGAACCTGCCGGTCACGCTGTCGGTGTCGCTCCATGCGCCGAACGACGAGATTCGCCGCCAGACCATGCCCGTCGCCAACGCCTATCCGATGGACGAGCTGCTTGCCGCTTGCCGGAATTACATCGACAAGACCGGGCGGCGCGTCATCTTCGAGTACGCACTGGTGGGCGGCGTAAACTGCGAGGAAAAGCACGCGATTGAATTGGCGAGCCGGCTGCGCGGAATGCAGTGCCATGTCAACCTGATTCCGCTCAACGCCGTGGAAGAGCGCCACTTGAAGGGCGTGAACGAACAGACCGTGCAGCGCTTCCTGCACAAGCTGGAGGAACTGCACATTTCCGCGACCCGCCGCCGCGAAATGGGCGACGACATTGAGGGCGCGTGCGGCCAGCTGCGCCGCAAGACACTTACTACTCTACACGACCCGCAGGGAGAAGAAGCATGAGCCGCAAAATCCGTTTCAGCAAGGAGAGCCAGAGCTCGCTGAATGATTTCTTCGTTCACCGCAGTCCGGAACAGCCGAAGTCCAAGGCGGAAGAGAATCTGCCCGCCGGGATTCTCAGCGCCTTCCGCACGGACGTGGGCAAAGTGCGCGCAAACAATCAGGATGCGCCTATTGTGTCGGAGAAGCTGCGCCTGTACGGGGTGGCGGACGGCATGGGCGGCCACAAGGGCGGCGAAGTAGCGTCCACCAGTGCGCGCGACGACCTGCTGCGGGAGTTGGAAGGGAAAACGCCCTCGGTCGCGGCGCTCTCCGGCGCGATTGAGGAGGTCAACCGCCAAATCTACCATCAGCAGGAGCATGACGACGCCCTGACCGGCATGGGCACGACGCTCTCCGTCCTCTGGATGAGCGACAATTTCGTATACATCGGTCATGTAGGGGACAGCCGTGTGTATCTGCTGCGCGACGGCGAGTTCAAGCAGATGACGCTTGACCACTCTCTGGTGGAGCAGCTGGTGCGCGAAGGCGTGCTGACGGAGGAAGAGGCGCAGAATCACCCGATGCGCAACATCATCACCCGCGCGATTGGCACGGATGAATCGGTGGAGGTGGACGTGGTGGTGGAGGAGCGCCGCAAGGGCGACCGTCGCGACGGATACGGCAAGAACCGGTACGACGAGCGTCAGGACAATGGCCGCGACCAGCACGGCAAGAACCGTCGCAATGATCGGTACGGCAAGGGCGACAAGTTCGATAAGCGCGACAGGGCCGGATACGGTCGCAACGATGATTTCGGCAGCCGCAGGCACAATGCGGGCCGTGATTTCGAACGGTCCGATTCCCGCGATTTCGAGCGTCCGCGCAAGCCTCGCCGCAATGAACGCAGCCACGAGGATTACGGCTTCTCCTATGACGAGCGCTCCCATGACGGCCGCAGACAGTCCATGCGCAACACCCGTCAGGGCGAAGGCGGCAAGCGCATCCATCGCAAGAACGAGAACCGCATCGTACGCGACGAGCGTTCAGAAGGTGCCAAGCGTCACGAACGCCGCATGATCGCCAAATACGGCAACACGGAAGGCCCGAACCGCCGTCATTCCAAGAAGAATCGCCACAATGCGCCATTCCGTATGAAGTCTGGACGCCGTTAGTCCGACAGCGCGTATGAATCAGGCCCGACGACCTTTGATGGTCGTCGGGCCTGATTGTGTTATAGGCCGGTGTTTGCGATGCGGATGCCTGTTCGCCTGCCTAGCGGCCATGACGATTGCACTTATCGCCGCAGTCGTTGTGATCGTGGCCATGCCGAAACGGCGGTAATGGCCTGTACGCACCCTAGAATAACGGATATGACGCAATCGCAGCCCCGATCCAAACGCACGCCCACCCTTGAAATCCACGGGAGAATCCTTGACGCGGCAAGGCGGATCGTGGAACGGGACGGTGTGGATGGTCTGACCATCCGTGCGCTGTCCGCACAGGCCGATGTGTCGCCCACCAGCATCTACCAGCACATCGGCGGCAAGCAGGCGGTGTGCGATGCGCTCATCGACACATACTTCACCGATCTGCGCGAACAGCTCATCGCCATTGACGAATCCGACCCCGTGCTGCGCCTGCGCAGGGCGGGCATAATCTACCGTGAACACGCGCTGGACGCCCCCGGCATTTACGCGCTGGTCTGGATGGGGCAGGCGTCGGACTCGGCCCAGCACTGCCTGGACGCCATCACGCAGATCATTCGATACGGCCAGGCAGCATCTGTATTCCGCGGCGATGACCCCCATCTAATCGCATCCTCCATCTGGGTGTCCATACACGGGTTCATCCAATTCGAACTGCGTTCCGCACAACCCCGCACACGCGGCCGCGAACGGGTCGACCGGTCGTACGGTTACCTGCTCGACCTGCTGATCCGAGGCATTCAGAGGTGAATGAGTTAGCTCCCTCTGATGAGGGAGCTCACCATTGATACGCTGTACTGCCATCGGCGTTGCGGATGGTGAAAGTGGGGGATTGCTCGATGTTGAGGTCCACGGTCAGGGAATGCTGGGCGTCGGCGCTCGTCGAACGATAGACGAAGTGCTTGTTTTCCAGCTTCACGGCCTCGGTACGCGCATCCAGCAGCCATGGGTTGCGACGGCGCAGCGCGATCAGCGCCTGATGCAGCCGGTATGTCGGCTCTCCCAGCGTGGACAGTTCGGCAGGGGAGCCGGGGAACTTCGGACGTACGTCGTCATCGCCGCCGAAACGCTCCTGCTTGACGCCCACATAGCCCTGTTCGTCGCCGTAATAGATGCTTGGCACGCCGCCGACCGTCATGAGCACCGCCAATGCCAACGCCGCCTTGGCCGGGCCAATCTGCGATGCGATACGCGTCACGTCATGGTTGCCGATGAACGTCTGCGGCACGAAGGAATCCAGGAACGCGTTGTGCCGCTTCAAGTTCCAATCCAGCTCGAAGAAGTTCTCCGTCTCCAGCGCATGCTGGATCGACTTCCATAGCTCGTATTGCGTGATCGAATCCATCGTGGATTCCTCGATGATGCGCGGGTAATCGCCATGGATCACCTCGCCGAAAATCCACGAATACGGGTGTGCGGCTTTGACCTGCGGCAACACGCGCGCCCAGAACGGGCTCGGCACGGCATACGCGGCGTCGAGGCGCCAGCCGGCGGCTCCGCGATCCAGCCAATGGCTCATCACATGGACCACATAGTCAACGGTCTCGTCAGCCGAATGGTCCAGCGCCACCAGATCCCCGTGCCCCTCGAACACATCCAAAGCGGGTTCGCCATTATCACCGACATGCGCGCGGACCAGACCATGCCACGGGTTGTCGGCCGGATTCAAGCGTCCGGCGGTCTCGTCAAGCGCCGCCTGAACGGCCGGATGATTGCGGCTCACGTGATTGAACACGCCATCCAGCATCACCTGCAATCCCATGTCCCGGCAGGCCGCGACAAGCTGATCGAACGCGGCATCCCCGCCCAATCGCACATCGATATGCATATGGTCGAGCGTGTCGTATCCATGCGTCGCCGACTCGAACACCGGACCCAGCAGCAGGCCGGACGCGCCTAGATCGCGCACGTACTCCAGCCAGGGAATTATCGCGTCAAGGCCGCGGCCATGGAACTGGCGCGGGCCGGCGGGCCTGATATCGGCACCGCAGAAGCCCAGCGGATACACGTGCCAGAACACCCCGTACTTCACCCAATCGGGCATTGTGCGGCTCGAATCCATGCTTACAACCACTGTGCACCTCCTGATTGACACCGTGTCCATTTTCGCACATCGCGGTGCGAATCCCGGGTAATCGGCATGAAACGCAGTCCGTGAACATGTGGCCAAGCTCACATATTGGGACATTTTCCTGAGGCGCGACATGCCGTGGCTACGCTTCCAACCAGTGCCATAAGCAGACGAGAGATACCCCAAAAGGGTCGCAATGAAGAGAACCTTTCCCGCAAAGGTTATTGAAGAGGAACAGAGGGTTATTATGACCACCGCCGCAGCCCAGGCCCCGGCACCTGGCAAGTTGGAATTCAAGGACGATTACACGCCGGACGAAGCCGAACGTGTGATTCGCAATTCGAAGGGACTGCCCGTAGGCGTGCGTCCCAAAATGGTATGGACATGGAAGAAGGCCCTGCTGTGGGCCGCCATCGCCATCGTATGTGCCTGCGGATGGGCGATTCTGGCCGTCTCGCGCGGTGAGCGGATCTCCGCCATCTGGTTCCTGGTCGTGGCGCTGAGCTCCTACGCCATCGCCTACCGCTTCTATGCCTATTACATCCAGATCAAGATCATGCGCACCGACGACGCGAACGCCACCCCGGCCGAGCGCGTGCATGACGGCGCGAACTTCGAACGCACCGACCGCCGCGTGCTCTTCGGCCAGCACTTTGCCGGCATCTCCGGCGCCGGACCGCTCGTCGGCCCGATCCTGGCCGCGCAGATGGGCTACCTGCCCTCCACTCTGTGGATCATCCTCGGCGTGATTTTCGCCGGCGCCGTGCAGGACATGCTGGTGCTGTGGATCTCCGCCAAGCGCCGCGGTCGCTCTCTGGGCCAGATGGCCACTGATGAAATGGGTAAGTTCGGCGGTATGATCCTATCCATCTTCCTCGTGGTGATGACCGCCATCGCCATGGCATTCCTGGCGCTCGTGGCCATCAAGGCCATGGCCGCCTCGCCGTGGGCCGTGTTCTCCATCGGTATGACCATCCCGATCGCCCTGATCATGGGCTGCTACCAGCGTTTCCTGCGCCCCGGCCGTGTCATTGAGACCACGCTGCTCGGTTTCGTGCTGCTCGTGCTCGACATCGTCGCCGGCGGATGGATCGCCTCTATCCCGGCCGTGGCCGCCGTGTTCACACTGGACGCCAAGCAGCTCGTCATCGCCCTGGTGATCTACTCGTTCGCCGCCGCCGCGCTGCCGCACTGGCTGCTCGTCACCCCGCGCGACTACCTGTCCACGCTGATGAAGATCGGCACGCTCGTGCTGCTCGTCATCGGCATCATCATCGCCAACCCGTCCGTCAAGGTGCCGGGTCTGACCGAACTGGCCTCCACCTCCACCGGCCCGACCTTCTCCGGCAACCTATTCCCGTTCCTGTTCATCACCATCGCCTGCGGCGCCCTCTCCGGCTTCCACGGCGCGGTGAGCTCCGGCCTGACCCCGAAGGCCGTGGAGAAGGAGAACCAGATTCGCATGATCGGCTACGGTTCGATGCTCGTCGAATCGTTCACCGCCGTCATCGCGCTGATCGCCGCGATCACCATCTCGCAGGGCGTGTACTTCTCCACCAACATGTCCGCCGCACAGATCACCGCCGCATCCGGCGTGAGCATCTCCGCCACCTCCACGCCGGGCGAACAGGCCGATGCCGCCGTCAAGGCCGTGGAGTCGATGAAGGTCTCCGACATCGAAGGCAACCAGATGCAGGTCACCTGGGATTCCGTGGACGAGAACGGCGCGGCCAAGACCTACGAAGGCGCCGCGGCGCTTGAGCAGGCCGCCGCCGACATCGGCGAGACCTCCATCGTCTCCCGCACCGGTGGCGCCACCACGTTCGCCATGGGCATGGCCAACTTCCTCAAGTCCTACCTGGGCGGCCACGACTCGATGGCCTTCTGGTACCACTTCGCCATCATGTTCGAAGCCCTGTTCATCCTGACCACCGTGGACAACGGCACCCGCGTGGCCCGCTACCAGATCGGCGAAATGCTCGGCAACGTGCGCAAGCTCAAGAAGTTCGCCGACCCGACCTGGAAGCCCGGCAACATCATCACCACGCTGATCGCCACCGCGCTGTGGGGCGGACTGCTGTGGATGGGCGTGTCCGACGCGAACGGCGGCATCAACGCGATGGTGCCTATCTTCGGCATCTCCAACCAGCTGCTCGCCGCCGCCTGCTTCGTGCTGATCACCGTGTGTGTGGCCAAGATGGGCTACTGGAAGCACCTGTGGATACCGGTGGTACCGCTCGTGTGGGACATCGCCGTGACCTTCACCGCCGACTTCCAGAAGATCTTCGGGCCGCTGAGCTACTTCACCACCGCCTCCAAGTATCAGGCGCAGATCGACTCCGGCGAGCTGACCGGCGAGGCGCTGACCAACGCCAAGGCCGCGCTGTCCAACGCGTATCTGGACGGCGTGCTCTCCGTGTTCTTCCTGGTCATGATGGGCGTCTTCGTGGTAGTCGGCATCGTGGTCGTGGCGCGCACGTTCGCCGCTGGCAAGTACGGTGCCGAAACGACGTCCGAGGAGCCGTTCGTGGAATCCCAGTGGTTCGCGCCCTCCAGCCTGGTCGCCACCGCGCTTGAGAAGAAGGTGCAGCGCGAATACAGCGCCAAGCTGCATGAGCTTGTGCGGAACGGGCAGGTTGCAGCGTAGTGCGTCATTGGCTCCCCTTTTTTCAAGGGGAGCCAATAATCAGCGAAAGGAGACAAAATGCTCGGCAAACTCGTTGCCGTATGGCACGGCATCGTCTGGTATCTGCGTGAGATCAGCGGCGAGGCCCGCTACGACCATTATCTTGAGCATTTCGCGGCCGAGCATCCCGGCGAAACACCGATGAGCGAGGTCGAATTCATTCGCGCCCGCGAGGAATACGACCGTCTCCACCCCAATACCAGTTGTTGCTGCTGACAGGCCGCAATAGCATAACAACACCATAAAACCCGCGCGCCATGGGAACTACGTAGCCATTCTTCCGTTACAATCAGTGTGACGGCTTCCGCCCCCGAAGAAGAAGGTGTTAATTCCCCTTGGACGTCTCACTGGCGCATTTCCTCCAACAAGTGCTTTCCAACCCGGCTCTGACCGTCACAACGTTGCTGACGCTGGGAGTCATCTTCGTCAACGGCTGGACCGACGCACCCAACGCCATCGCCACCTGCGTGACCACGCGATGCATGCGCGTACGCTCCGCCGTCATCATGGCGGCCATCTTCAACTTCCTCGGCGTCTTCATCATGACGCAGCTCAACGCCTCCGTGGCCTCCACCATCAGCAACATGGTCGATTTCGGCGGCGACACGAACGCGGCGCTCATCGCCCTATGCGCGGCGCTGTTCTCCATCGTCGTATACAGCGTGGGCGCCTCGCTGCTCGGCATACCCACCTCCGAAAGCCACAGCCTGATCGCCGGCCTGTCCGGAGCGGCCATCGCCATCCAAGGCGGCATCGGCGGCATCAACATGGGAGAATGGGTCAAGGTGCTCTACGGTCTGGTCGCAAGCCTCCTGTTCGGCTTCGCCGTCGGCTGGTTGGTATGCAAGGCCGTGACCCTGATTTGCGCTGGCATGGACCGCCGCCGCACCAACGGGTTCTTCACCTACGCGCAGATCGTGGGCGCGGCGGCCATGAGCTTCATGCACGGCGCGCAGGACGGCCAGAAGTTCATCGGCGTGCTGTTCCTCGGCATGGCGTTCTGCAATGGCCAACCCAGCGTGACCGGTGTGATGATTCCGATCTGGCTCATGATTCTGTGCAGCACCATCATGGGCGTGGGCACGTCCGTCGGCGGTGAACGCATCATCAAATCCGTGGGCCAGGACATGGTGAAACTCGAGAAATACCAAGGCTTCTCGGCCGATCTGTCAAGCGCGCTGTGCCTGCTCGTCATGACCGTGCTCGGCATCCCCGTCTCCACCACGCACACCAAGACCAGCGCCATCATGGGCGTGGGCGCGGTACGCCGCCTCTCCGCCATCAACTTCGGCGTGGTGCGCGACATGATGCTCACCTGGGTGTTCACCTTCCCTGGTTGCGGTCTCATCAGCTTCGTAATGGCCAAACTGTTCATGGTCGTGTTCTAGAAAGGAATCCACCCATCATGGCGAGACAAAAAGACACGTTCTACTTCGACGGATTCCGCCGCAGCGCGGACTACGCATGCCAGGCCGCGAAGCTGCTGTCCGAGGTCATGCACGACTTCAATCCGGGCCAGCTGCGCGAACGCATGGACAGCATGCACGCGATTGAGAAGTCAGCGGACGAGGTGCGCCACGACATGATGGACGAACTGGTGACCGCGTTCATCACGCCGTTCGACCGCGAGGACATCGACGAGCTCGGCCACGTGCTCGACGACGTGACCGACAGCATCGAAGGCGTGCTCAACCGCATGTACTACGACAACGTGACCGACATGCGCGACGACGCGGTCCAGATGTCGGATATGGTGGTGCGCGCCACGGAAAGCATCTGCGAGCTGGTCAACGAACTGCCGCGATTCCGGCATTCCAAGACGTTGCGCGAACTGGTGTTCGCCATCAACACGATCGAAACGGACGCCGACCACCTGTTCATCGAGTCGATGCGCACGCTGCACACCACCTGCACCGATCCGCTGCAGGTGTTCGCCTGGCATGACGTCTACCGTCACCTCGAACAGTGCTCCGACGACTGCGAGCGCGTGGCCAACACCATCGACAGTATCGTCATGAAAAACAGCTGAGGTTGGTTTTTCACAACCTCCCTCTGATGAGCCGAGCCGTGAAGAAAACGCCGGAGGCGTTTTTAGGCGAGGGTGAGTGACAACGAGCGAATAAGAGGTCAGCTGCAAGCTGTCCTGAATCGCGTTCGAGGTGGCATCGCGAAGCGATGTCGGAGGGAGAGGCCTACTTGACCAAAAGCCCCCTCACCTATGGGCGTTGAGCCAGAGGATGGCGAGTTGGGTGCGATTGGTCAGGCCGAGCTTGTCCAGTATCGCGCTGATGCGATTGCGGACCGTGCCTTCGCTCAGGAACAGTCTGGCGGCGATGTCGCGGTTATCGAGGCCCTCGGCGACCAGCGCGGTGATCTCACGTTCGCGCTCGCCAAGCAGGCCCTCGATGGAATCGGCGGTATCTCTGGAATCGTCGGAATCGGCAGGATCCGGAGTTCGTTCGGTGAGCTTGCCGAGCACTTCCGCGCCGAGCACCACCTGACCGGCCATCACCGCCTGCAGCGCGGGCCCGACCGCCGCCACATCCTGTTTGATGAGATAGCCCTTGGCGCCAAGTCCCATCGCCTGCGCGATATACGACTGGTCCGCAAACGTGGTCAGGAACAGTATGCGCGCGGCCGGGTCCGTGGCCAGAATCTCGCGCGCGGCATCCAAACCGCTGGTGCCGGGCATCTGAATATCGATCAGCAGCACGTCCGGTCGGCTCGCCGGTGTCTCGAAATAACGGCGCACGGCGGCGTCTCCGTCATTTGCCATCCATAGTACCTCGGCCGTGCCGGTGGCCGTCAGAATCGTCTCCAACGACTGGCAGACGATCGGATCATCATCCACGATTGCGATTCTCATCAATCCCTCGATTCCATGGTCCAACGCTTCTTCGGCACGGATACGAACACACGCCAGCCGTCCTCATACGGCCCGCAGACCGCGGTGCCGCCAAGGGCGCGCACGCGCGATTCGATATCCGCCAAACCCATGCCGCGCATCAGCTCATCGGCCGAACCACGCATATCGGCAACGCCGTCGGCGGCGAGTCGCGAGCCGACGTGCGTGGCGCGCATCGCACGCGGGCGGGCAGCGGCCGTCCGGGACCCATCGGACTCGGACACGGCCGGCCCCGGATCCTGAATGACCAACTGCCAGAACGCGGGGAAGTCACGCAACGTCACGCTCGCCTCGCGCGCCGCGCTGTGATGCACCACGTTCGACAATGCCTCGCGAATCACGGTCGCGAAACAGCGCGAGACCGGCGCAGGCGCCTTGGCGATATCGTTGGCCAGCGTCACGGCGAAACCGGGGGAGATGCCGTCGAACGACGTGACGGCATCATCGATCTGCGCGGCGAAATCAGTGCCATCATCCTCAAGATCATGCACCGAACGGCGCACCATCGTCATCGCATCATCCAACGTCGCACCCAACGTGGCGAACCCTTGCGCAGCGACCGTATCGTTCGTCGCCTTGGCCACCGTTTTGCCGGCCTGCGCCTGCATGATCGCGCGGGTCAGCAGATGGCCCACATTGTCGTGGATCTCCCGGGCGATACGCGTGCGCTCGCCGAGGGTCGCCATGCGAATCGACTGGGCGCGTTCCTCATCGATGTCGGCGATGCGCGAACGA
>OIIC01000486.1_pt1 | contig 10824 bp, 6 predicted proteins | sample 1582941 | NCBI WGS metagenome assembly OIIC01 (sample SAMN02674970, study PRJEB24791) | human gut metagenome, SKBSTL043 | isolation source: stool | host: Homo sapiens | place: USA | reverse complement strand
GTCGGCACGCCGCCGCCCGCAAGGATTTCCTGCGTTGCTTCGTCGAACACCTTTGCGGCATACTGCCCCGCCGGGTCGCTGTCGGGGTAGCAGACGCCCGCCGTCATGCCGAGCAGCTCCATCAGCCACGGCGCGCGGGTCGCGGGGCGAATCGTGCCCTGCTTATCGACGACGCGCGCATTCCGGAAGCCCGGCAGATAGCGGTCTACGCCGTCCATCAGGTCAATCTGCCCGCGCTCCGCAAGCAGCATCACGGCGGCGGCCGTAATCGGCTTGGACTGGCTGTACAGGCGGAAGATGCTGTCGCGGTGGATCAGCCGCCCCGACGCAATGTCGGACATGCCCGCCTGCGTATAGAGCATTTCCTCTCCGCAGCGCCGCACCAGTACGCTGATGCCTGCGCATTCCTGCGCTTCGACAGCGGAGGCGAGAATATCGGTGACTTGTTCGTGAAGGGTCATGAGAATAACCTCCTTGCATGTTTTTCAGCAATCATTCGTCGCTTTCGATGAAATCCGGCAGCTGATGCAGCGTCACAAAGCTGCTATCCCGATAAATCGCCCGCAGCGACTCCGGCGTGTTCCCCTTGCTGCTGTCCGTCAGCCAGCTGGTGTGCCACACCATGAAGTACGCCCACGGGGCATTCGCCGCGTCCATTTCCGCGCGGGTCGGAATCTGTCCGCACTCGTGGAACACAATCGGCATCCCTGTCGGGGCAAGCGCGGCACATCGCCGGTATAAATCCCCCTGCGCGCCGACCTTGTAGCTGTCGCCGCCGAGAATGTCCACCACGTCGTCCCCCGGATACCACGGGCGCAAATCCTCCGCCGCGTCAGAGAAGCCCAACACCCAAATTAGATTCCGCAGACCGTGAGCATGCGTGTAGCGGTCGTACATCAGCCGCCACAGGCGCACGAAATTCGCCGCGCCGCCGCGTCCCCACCAGAACCAGCCGCCGTCCATCTCGTGGAAAGGTCGCCAAAGAATCGGAACGCCGTCTGACTGCAAGCGCTTGAGGTAGGGGACAGCGTGGTCAAGCCCATCCAGCAGACGGCGGTTCGCTTCCGTGCCGTCCACAAAAGCGGAAGCCCAGTCCAGTTCGCTTTCGCGGCATTCGGGGTAACCGGAGAAGAAATCCGCGCCCGTGTGCCAGCAGATGGTGGGAATGCCGCCGCGCGCCCACCAGTCCTTCGTGCGCTGCGTCACGCCCAGATAGTCGTTATCCATGAAATCCAGCCCTCGAATGGCAGGCTGACGACCGGTGACATCGGTCAGATAGCTGATTTCATGCTCAGTCGAGCGGCACCATTGGCTTTCCATCTGCCCGGTCAGGCACTTGCCGGAAAGCGATTGCAGGTATTCATAGACGCGCCGAGCGGCGGGCAGCGGATTTTCCGCGCAGAGAGGACGGAACATAATGCTTCTCCTTTGCTTTGCAGGAATCTGCTTGCAGTATAGCAGGAAATGCCCGCCTTTGCAACGGGTAGAAGGGAAAAAGGGAGGGGAAAAAGCATGGAAAATCAGGCGGCGGCAGTTGTCCAAGAAGAGGGTTTGTGCTATACTTATTATGGGTGTTTATTGGAATGCCCATGAACCAGCGGGCATCCCCGCTATGGGAGTTAATAAATGAAGCTGAAAAAATTGGAGCTGTATGGCTTCAAATCCTTTGCCCAGCGGACGGAAATCGTCTTTGATGAGGGCATAACGGGCATCGTCGGGCCGAACGGGTCGGGCAAGAGCAACATCGGCGACGCGGTGCGCTGGGTGCTGGGCGAACAGAGCGCGAAAACCCTGCGCGGCGCGAGCATGTCCGACGTGATTTTCAACGGCACGCAGAAGCGCAAGCCGCTGTCGTACTGCGAAGTATCGCTGGTGTTTGACAACGATGACCATGCGCTGGCGATGGAAGCTGCCGAGGTTATGGTCACACGCCGCGTCTACCGCAACGGCGAATCCGAATACTACTTAAACCGCACCGCCTGCCGTTTGAAGGACGTGGTCGACCTCTTCCGCGATACGGGCATCGGCAAAGAGGGATACTCCATCATCGGACAGGGGCGCATTGACGAAATCCTCTCCCGCAAGAGCGAGGATCGCCGGCAGGTGTTCGAGGAAGCAGCGGGCATCGTCAAGTTCAAGGCGCGCAAGGAAGAAGCGGACAAGAAATTGCAGCGGACGCTGGAAAATCTGGAGCGCGTCGATGATATTCTGGATGAGCTGACGAAGCGCCTGAAGCCGCTGGAAGAACAGAGCCGCAACGCCCGCGTGTATCTGGAACTGTCCACCGAACTGAAGGATTTGGACTTGAACCTCTTCCTGATTCGCTCCGACCGGGCGCGGGCGCGCTTGTCCGAACTGGAAAGCGAACTGCTGACCGTCCAGACGATTCTGGCGGACACGGAAAGCAACCTGACCGACAAGACCACCCGCCGCGACGAGACGCAGAACCGCATCGATCAGCTGGAAGAAGCCATCACGAAGGCGCGCACCGAACTGATGGAATGCGCCGAGCATGTGCACGAATCGCAGAAGAAGCTCTCCGCCCTGCAAAGCCGCCGCGAGACGCGCAGCGAGAACCGGCAGCGCATCGTCCGCGAGCAGGAGGAAGCACAGGAGCGGCTGGCGGAAATCGAGAAGGATCATACACGGATTCAGGCGGACGTGGAGAAGCAGCACAGCCTGATTGCCGACGCGGAGCAAATCCTCCGGGCGACGCAGGACGCCGCCGAAAAGGCGCAGGCGAAGGAAAAGGAAGCGGACGCAGCGCTGGAAGCGCAGAAAGCCGCTGTCATTGACCAAATGAACCGCCTGTCCGATGTGCGCAACGACAAGACGCGCCTGAACACGATGCAGGCGCAGATGGAAACGCGCTTGACGGAAATTGAGGAATCCAGCGGGGCACTGCAGGAGCAGGAAGCTGCCCTGCGGGAAGCCTTGACTGCCGTCGAAAAGCAGCTGGAAACAGAAAATCAGCATCAGCAGCAGTGTCAGGAGAAGCTGGCGCAGGCGCGGCAAGCGTCGGATGAGGCGGATACCGCGTATGCCAATTTGCGCGCGGATGTCGAAAAGCAATCCGCCGATATGCAGGCGGCGGCGAGCCGTCATAACGTCCTGACCGAAATGACGCGCGACATGGAAGGCTACAACATGGCGGTTCGCCGCGCGATGACCTACGCCAAGCAGCGCGGCTTGACGGGCGTCAAGGGCGTACTGGCGCAGCTGATGACCGTTCCGCAGGCGTACGAAACGGCGATTGACATGGCGCTGGGCGCGGCGCAGCAGAACATTGTCACCGACACCGAAGAGACGGCGAAGGAGCTGATTAACTACCTGCGCCAGAATCGGCTGGGGCGCGCGACGTTCCTGCCGATGAGCGCCATCCGCGGCAAAACGCTCTATGGCAATGAGCGCAATGCGTTGAAGCTGCCGGGCTGCCTTGGCGTGGCGAGCGAACTGGTGCAGTGCGCGCCGGAATATCGCGGCATTGTGGAAAATCTGCTGGGGCGCACGGTGATTGCCGACAACCTCGACCACGGCATTCCGATTATGCGCGCGGGCAATCACGCGTTCCGCTTGGTGACGCTGGAGGGCGACGTGATGCACTCCGGCGGCTCGATGACGGGCGGTTCGGCGCAGTCGAAGGTGTCCAACCTGCTCAGCCGTGAGCGTGAACTGAAGGAATTGACCGCGAAGCTGCAAACCGGGCGCGCGGAACTGGACAAGTGCCGTCAGGAACTGACGCAGCGTCAGCAGACGGCGCAGGAGAAGCGGCAGAAGGTCAGCGACGCGGTGAACGCATTGCATCAGCAGGAGATTGCCGTCGCCCGCGAACAGGCGCGCCGCGAAAGCGTATCCGCCGACCTGAACACCCATTTACAGCGGATGCAGGAGACTGAGCAGGCGCGCGTGCAGCTGCATCAGTCGCTGGAGGACATTCGCCAGCAGCTGGAGACCATTGAACATCAGCGCACGGGCGCGCAGGGCGACCAGAGCGCGATGGAGCAAAAGACCATTGAAATGCAGAATGCGCTGGTCAAGGCGCGCGCGGAAGCCAGCGCGGAAAACGACCGCCTGATGGTGCGCACGCTGCAATTGTCCGACCTGCGCCACGGCTTAAGCGACTTGGAGCGCGACGAAGCCCACGCGCAGCAGGATCAGGCGCAAATCCTCCGCGAACAGGAGCGCCGCGAACAGCTGCTGCACGAGATGGACGAACTGGACGCCATTGACGAGAACGACATGAAGCGCGAGGAAGCCGAATCCGCCCGCCGCCAGAAGGAACAGCTGCGGCAGGAGAGCGCCGCGCAGGCCATCGAGCAGCGACGTTCACAGGCGCAAAGTGACCTGCGTGACATCCTCAGCGACATGGAGGACCTGCACGAAGCCTACAACCGCGACAGCGAGAAGCTGCACAAGACCGAGCTGGCGAAGGCGCGCATCGAGGGCGACCAGAAGAATCTGCAAAACCGCATCTGGGACACCTACAAGCTGACCTACGCCGGGGCAGAGGAGTTCCGCCGCACGCCCTTCGACGAGAAGGAAAGCGACTGCCGCGCCGCCGAGCTGCAAGGGCAGATTCGCGCGCTGGGGACGGTCAACGTCGGGGCTGTGGAGGAATACGCCGAAACCAAGGCGCGTGTGGACGACCTGACCACCCAGCAGCAGGACTTGAAGCGCGCGGAAATGGACTTGCGCGAACTCATCGAGCGGCTGCTGATTCAGATGCGTTCTACATTCGTCGAGAACTTCTCGAAGATGCAGGGGTACTTCGCCGAGACGTTCACGCGCCTGTTCGGCGGCGGTCACGCGGAACTGAAGCTGATGGATCCGGACGACCCGCTGAATTGCGGCATCGAGGTCAACGCCCAGCCGCCGGGAAAGAAATTGCAGCTCCTGTCGCTGCTCTCCGGCGGCGAACGCGCGCTGACGGCGATTGCGATTCTGTTCGCGATGCTGAAATTGAAGCCCACGCCGTTCTGCATTCTGGACGAGATTGAAGCCGCGCTGGATGACGCGAATATCGGGTATTACGCGGATTATTTGAAGGAATACTCGAAGGGAACGCAGTTTATCGTCGTGACACACCGCAAGGGGACGATGGAGCGATGCAACAGCCTGTTCGGGGTGGCGATGGAGGAACAGGGCGTGAGCCGGATGGTGTCGGTGTCGCTGCAGGACTATCAGGAGTAAGCAAGGCTGCCTGCCGAGTGCGGGCAGTCTTTTTTGCTGCCCGGATGGCGCAAGCAGCGGAATCCTCTTGTGAAGTTCCACAACAAATTGGGATGCTTTTGTTAGGAGTGCCAAAATTATATTATTCAGAAAGAAAGTGCTTGACTTTTTTTGAGGGGAGCGTAGAATGAAAGTAAGGAATCACGAGGGAGGAAAATGACGTGGAAATTCAAAGAAAAGGGCTGAATCGGGCATTTATCGTGCTGGCGGTGCTGACGGTGGTGCTGAATCTGTCAAGCTGGATTGTTACGGTTTGGCTTATCCCAGAATTTCGATTGGCGAATTTATTAAGTTTTGTATGCACGGTGCTCCCCGTCTTGGTGTTGATTTACAGGAAGCGCAAACCTGTATCATTGATTCTGTCAGTTGCTTATTTTGCCGTCTATGCTTTTATGTTTTGGATGACGAGGATAGCGAATGGCAGTTATACTTCTAATTCGCTTTCGACAATATTTCTATGCTGTGATGGAATTGTGATTAGCTGCGCTATTGGCATTTTGCCGATGCTTAACGCGCTTATCAAATCGAAAAATAAAAAGGCAATTGCCATCATATGCTTCATACTGGGGATTGCCGAAACAGTGTGGGTAGCGTATTCACTTACCGATGCCTTTGCTTCATTCTACTGGCGGCGCTCGCTCGTCACACAACAAGTCTGGACATATTATTATGTATACAACACGACGTATTACGCAAGCTATTGCGTGATGATGTTTGCAATTGGCATAGGGATTCTGCGGGATGCGCCAGCGAGAATTAAGAAGCCAGCGGGAACCGAGAAGTCTATGAAAACGAAAAGCAAGCAGACCGCCCTGCTCTTCTCTATCTTCACCGGTGTGCTGGGCGTTGACCGCTTCTACCTCGGCTACACGGCATTGGGCATTTTCAAGCTGCTCACCGTGGGCGGCGCGGGCATTTGGGCGCTGATTGACTTCATCCGAATCGGCGTTGATTCGCTCCGCCCGGCGGATGGTTCGCCGTGGGTGGAGGAAACGCGCGACGAGAATATCCGCAGCATCGCCGCGAATATGCAGGCCATCGCCGAAAAGCTGGAGAAGCTGCAAGCACAGAACGTTCCGGCAGAAGCGGAAAAGCCGCAGACGGATGGAGAAAATCAGGAGACACACAAGGTGTCGCTGAAAAAATAACTTCATGGCAATAACCGCAGGGCTGTCAGGCGCAGGACGCTTGGCAGCCTTTCGCGTGGGGAAAAATCCGCTTGCAAACTGCGCGAAAAACCAGTACAATAGAATCGTATCCCTGAATATCAGCATGAACGAGGTGCTTTTGATGCCTTTGTGGAAACGAACGCTGGCGGCGCTCCTGCTGGCGGTGATGATGATACTGCCCTTCGCATCGGCGGAGGATGCGGGGGAGGCCGTGCCGGATGACAGCGTGGAGTGGACGGAGGGCGCGGCGAACATCACGCGCGATTTGACCCTGAATGATGAGGGCGACGACGTGTCCGCCCTGCAAACCGCGCTGACGGATTTGTGCTATTACAGCGGCGACGTAACCGGGCGCTACGGCGAGGCGACCAAAACCGCGGTGGAGGATTTCCAGCGCGATTTTGCCCTTGCGGTGACGGGCATGGCGGACAAAGCGACGCAGGAAGCTATCTATGCGGCGGAGTATCGCCCGCTGCGGCTGGGATGCGTGGGCGAGGACGTGCGGCAGGCGCAGATTCGCCTGATGGCGCTGGGCTACTACACGGGCAAGATTTCCGGCCGCTATCTGCCCGCGACACAGGAAGCCATCCGCCTGTTCCAGACGGCGAACGCCCTGCCGATTACGGGCGAAGCGGATGTGCAGACGCTGGAACGCCTGTTCAGCGGTGATGCCATCAGCCGGGATTCGTCCGCCGCGGCGACGCCCACCCCGTCGCCCACGCCCGGAATGCACCTCTCAGATGAAACCACCACCCCGACGCCCGCGCCGACGGTGGCGTTCGTCAAGAAACTGCAATACAACAAGTCCAAGGGCGAAGAAGTTAAGCTCGTGCAGACCCGCCTGACGGAACTGGGGTACTATTCCGGCAACATCAGCGGCAATTTTCTGGGGCATACGCGCAACGCGGTGAAGGCATTCCAGCAGCAGAATGCGCTGAGCGTGGATGGCATCGTGGGCGAAAACACATGGAACGCGCTGTTCAACGACCCGGATGTGCGTGCCGCGACTGATGATCCGAAGCCTACGCCCGAACCGACGCCTGTGCCGTTTGCCATCACGGTGGACGTCAACAATCAGGTGACGACCGTCTACGGGCGCGACGAAAACGGCGATTACACCGTTGTTGTGCGGCAGATGCTCTGCTCCACTGGCACGCGCAAGAATCCGTCGGATATCGGCACATTCACACTCAACGGGCGTACGGCGCGCTGGTGCTACTTCCCGGAGTGGGGCAGCCACGCGCAGTACTGGACGCGCATCAACTCGTCCATTGCGTTCCATTCCGTCATTTACAACACGGTCAATACCATGGATTTATCGGTCAAGTCCTACAAGAACCTCGGCAAGCGCGCGTCGCACGGGTGCATTCGCCTGACCGTTGCGGATGCGAAGTGGATTTACAACAACTGCGGGGCAGGGACGGTCGTCACGATTCGCAACGATATGCCCGCTGACCCGGAACTCCGCGCCGCGCTGAAGCTGCCCTCGCTGAATACGAAGAACATGCTGCCCTACGTCACGCCGCAGCCGACCGCCGAGCCGGATTACCGCGCCGGGGCGATGCCGCCGCAGCCCTTCCGGACGCTGAAAGTGAACAGCTCCGGCGAGGATGTGTACTGGATGCAGCGGAAGCTGACGGATTTGGGGTACTATTCGGGCAAGTGCTCTGGCACGTTCCTGGCAGGTACGCAGAACGCGGTGAAGGCGTTCCAGAAGGCGAACAGTTTGTCTGCGACGGGGACGGCGGATGTCAAGACGCTGCATCTGCTGTATGCGGAGGAACTGTCAGCGACGCCCACGCCGGAGGTCGCGGCGGATGACCGCACGCCGGAGCCGCTGCCGACGCCGGCGGCGGGACAGTGAGATTCCCTGCGGGCGTAATACGATTTCCAGATTCACCTGCGCCATCTGCTTGCGCCTTTTCCCTTCTGGCGTCCGCTCATTCCACTTAGCGTAGCGCTGCTACGCTGCGTTTCATTCACGTTAGCCAGAATGAAAAATTCGCGGCGCATCTTGGCGCATTCTTATCTGGAAATAGTATAAAAACGGCGGCGGAGGAATGCAAATTCCCGCGCCGCCGAAAAATGGGCTTGTAATCATACAAAATCTATGGTATTATAGCGCTATCAGAGGAGGTGTTCCTGTTGAAAATTTCGACAAAGGGACGCTATGCCCTGCGGATGCTGGTCGATGTGGCGCAGCATCAGAGCAGCGGAACGGTGACGCTCAAGGAAATTGCGGAGCGTCAGGGCATTTCCAAGAAGTATCTGGAGCAGATTGCGCTCGTGCTGTCGCAGGCGGGCATTCTCCGCGGCGCGCGCGGGCATCAAGGCGGCTATCGGCTGGCAATTGCGCCGGAAAAGCTGTCTGTGGCGGAAATTATCCGCGTGATGGAAGGGTCGCTTGCGCCGGTGGCGTGTCTGGATCGTCACCCGAATGAGTGCGAGCGCTGCAACGAATGTCAGACGCTATTCGTCTGGGAGGGGCTTGACCGCGTGATTCAGAGCTATCTTGAGGGGATTACCCTTCAGGACGTGCTGGCTCATCCCCTGCCATAAGCGTCCGCACGACGTGGGAGGCAATCAGCAGCCCCATTGCTCCCGGCACAAACGCGGTGCTGCCGGGAATATCCTTGCGGCGACCGCTCTCTTCCGCAATCGGCTGGACAGGCGGATGCATTGGTTCGAGCGAATAGGCAACGGTCATGTGCCGGATGCCTTTTTTCTTGCACGAAACGCGCATCGCCCGCGCCAAGGGGCAGACACTCGTCTTCGTAATGTCGGCAATGCGCAGGCAGGACGGGTCGAGCTTGTTGCCCGCGCCCATCGCGCTGATGAAGCGGATGCCGCCCTGCTCGCAGCGGCGCGCGAGTTCCAGCTTGGCAGCAACGGTATCCACCGCATCTACCACAAAGTCGTACACAGACAAATCAATTTCGTCCGCATTTGTTGGCAGATAGAACATCTTGCGGCAGTTCACACGCACATTGGGGTTGATGTCCTTCAGGCGCGCCGCCATCGCGTCCACCTTATCTTGCCCGATGGTCGAATGCAGGGCGATAATCTGCCGATTCAGGTTGCTGATGCTCACGTCGTCGCGGTCGAACAGGTCGATTTCCGCAATGCCGCTGCGCACCAGCGCTTCGCACACATATCCGCCGACACCGCCCACGCCGAACACCGCCACGCGCGCCTGATGCACGCGGTCAAAGGCACTCTGCCCGACGAGCGAAATCGTCCGGGAAAACTGTTCCATGTTGTTCACACTCCCGCGCTTATCATAGCACATCCGGGGGAAAGGTTCAAGCGAAAATCCGCTATTGATGCTATTTCCGGATTCACCTGCGCTGCCTGTCTACGAATTTTCATTTTCCCAATCGTATGATTTTTTGTTCTGCTGATGTTTTTTTCATTGCATTTGGCTTTTTTTGCAAAAAATCAACCTGAAGGTGGTTCTCTTTTGGTGAAAAATCGTGTATAATGGTTGCACATTTTCCCATATTTCCCCGAAGGATGTGTGCTTATGGAGATTTATCTTCGGCAGCGCTCCGGGATTGTGTGCTTGATTACCATTGCGCTGCTGCTGGTGTTCAGCCACCTGTATAACCCCAGCAGCGCGTCCCGGCGTTTCCGCAGGATGTGCATTTACGCGCTGTGTCACGTCGTGCTGACTATCCTTACGGAAGTTACTGCCAATCTGCTGGATACCACGCCGCTGCTGGTGAACCGTCTGCTGCATCTGCTCTGCTGCGCAACCGCGATCGCTTTCCTTGGCGAAATGTGCTGGTACATTGCCAGCATCACTCCGCTGCAGGGGCGCTCGCTGCAGGTGGTTCGTATCGTGACAATCCTGATTCCGCCCCTGTTTCTGTTTGCTGCACCGCTGTTTCCGTTGCACTTCACACAGGGGCTTGTTATCAATTACCCCGACGGCGCGTTCATGCACCTGTATTTCTTTATCGGCATCGCCCTGTGTCTGGTAAGCGCAGTGCTGCTTTTCCGCGCGCGGTTTCAGCTGGATCGGCTGGTCTGCGTGCTGATGACATTGGTGCTGGTGCTGATGGCGGCAATGACGTGCCTGCAGATGGCATTCCCGGAGCTGATGCTGTCCGCGGTGAAGCTGACGGTGATTACGCTGATGATGTACTTCATCGTCGAGAATCCCGTTGGCACATACCACGATCGTGCCATGATTGACCTGCCGACCGGGCTGCGCAACCACAATGCGCTTCAGGAGGATGCGGTGAATCTGGCGAACAACTGGCAGCTTTCCAGCAACGGATCAATTGGCGTGGTGGCGTGCGACTTGAATGACCTGAAGCGCATCAATGACACGCACGGACATCAGGCGGGTGATGAAGCAATTGCGCTAATTGGGCGCGTCCTGCGCGCGGAACTGGTGAGCGCCTACGGGGTCTACCGCACG
>OIIC01000480.1_pt1 | contig 10880 bp, 9 predicted proteins | sample 1582941 | NCBI WGS metagenome assembly OIIC01 (sample SAMN02674970, study PRJEB24791) | human gut metagenome, SKBSTL043 | isolation source: stool | host: Homo sapiens | place: USA | reverse complement strand
CAAATGATGGAGATAACCAACGGGCAAATTCCAATGCTACATCTTCGTGAAGCCATGTGCCTTGTTCGCTATTACCACCTTTAACTACTTGAATTAGTGCCGATATGGGAATATGCATATCGGCTGAAAGTGCTTCTGTGAACTCGGTAGTAGCTTTCAATCTAAGCCAATCCCCTACTAATTTACCAAACGGCTTTGCCATTTCTGTTGCATTTACCATTACATTATCATCTTTATAAAAAGTGATAGGGCTTCCATTATATTGAAAAATTTGATTTGTTTTCATATTATAAATTTAGATTTTACTTAACAAAGATTTCTCCCTTTTACGGGAAAGCTCACGCTTGTTTTCTTCAAGTTCTTCCCAACGATTAATAATTTTGGCTCGTAAGTTTGCATCATAACCACTTGCGAGAAGAAGGCAATCCTTTTTGGTGAGAATGTAACAAGACACTTCTTTGCTTCCACCGTTTGGCATAGGTTGAGGTCTTGATGATAATTCAAAACTGAATTGTCGTCTATCTTCCAGTTGTTCAAGGATATTGCGAATATCTCGCATTACATTTGAATGAGTTTTGCCCGTAATTTCTGCAATCTGCAAGGAGGTCATTGTTCTTTTTTTACCTTTTCCCTCATCAATAGGTATTAACTGATTAAAATTTTCCATATCTTTGCACTATAAAGTTAATGTTTTCCCCATCAGCGGCTCGGACATCTCCGCTTTTGGGGAATTATTTTGTCCGATCTTGTAGTAGGCAGGGAATCGAACCCCAATACGCCATTACTCGTACCTACTGAACCCTCCTTAATATAATAGTCACGCTTGACATAATAGTAAAGAGAAAGGGCAAATCCCGATGAAGCCTAATGTGGTTGTCTGCCTCAAAGAGAATGCCCTATAATATTTTACTCCAGTTCATGACAACCACGTAATGAACCTAATAGCATTGTTTCCGACACAAATATAGAAACGATATTTTCACCATACAACAACCTAAAAATCAATAAAATAAATTCGGTAAACATCAGTAACAAACGGTAAGAATCGGTAAATAAAAACAGTTATATTTACTCTAAAATTTAGACACAATATAAATAATGCACGTATCTACCGTATTGTGACGAGATGTTGGTTGCAATTTATGATACCGTTCAAATAATTTGGAAATATAAAATACTGTAAATAAATATATTGCAGAAAACGTGTTAGTCCCCATTCTTTTTATATCTTACCATAACATTGCCTTCGGATTCTATTTTACAGTTTCCACCATGAACATATACATAAACTTTAGCCACATCGCTTTGCCTTACATGTAGTTTAGCCCGATCATATACACTTACAAAAACTTTGGCACAATCCTCCACTTCAAGAGTCAATTCACTATCATGCCGCAAATGGAGAGTAACAACTGTAAATTTACCGAAAGAAAGTTTGCCTGAACATTTACCGTTCAGTACATATACACCATTGTCGCCTCCGATCACTGGTTCATCAACAAAAATATGGTTTTGATGAAGCAGACTCCGGTCAAAATTGCCTTTTATATATTCCACCGTCGGATAATCGTGTTCAATACAAAAATCAATGCCCCGTATATACATTCCGATCAATTCTTGCTGGCTTTTATTGTTTTGCCAGTCACCTTGCCATTGTGTGCAGAGGCCATACGATACGGCATGACCTCTCAATTCACTATTCAATCTGTTCATAATCATATATTAAACTTGTTTACACCGTTTATATTCCTATGTAGTATATCCCTGATTTCTTCCACAAATTCCACATTCTTTGCTGTATTTATCTGTATCATTGTCAGTTGTTGTAATTGTGCTTGTGCTATTACATTATAGGCCGGGAACAATTCTTCAACCAATCTGCGCACATACTCCCGTTTAACACTCACGTCAGCCCGGATTGCATTTATATAAGAAGCCAAAAGGTTAGCGGTATTTTCAGTAACATTCTGTATGCCTTTAGATAAACCACTTCCACTGTCTTCTTCCTCTTCCTTCATACTGATACCATATTTCTTTTCCATATAGTTATTCAGTTTGTCAAGCATGGAATAGTAATCATCGGTTTTCTCACTTACCCCCATTAGATAGTCCGCAATACTTTCCAACTCCTTTTCGTCAAGAGAGAAATCCTTGCCGAAATAACCACTCATTCCATCCTCACCAAAAAGCATCTTTTGAAGCTGTTGCATGGCCGGTTCCAAAATACTTATTTTGAGAATGGAGTTCATAACATCACCCATAATGTCGGCAACCTTATTTTTGAAAGCTTCGGCACCATCCTCGCCTTTCTGCCATGCCTCATACAAGGCATCTCCCAACTGCGAAGCCCAGTCTTTCAAATTAATGCCATAAAGAGATTCAGCCGTTTCTTCGGCAAAATCCTTTATTTGCTGTTTCATCTCCGCAATCTGATTCTCATAATCAGCCACTTTGCTATCATCCGTCTTCTTCTTGTCAATTTCGGCTTGCCGCTGTTTCTCCAATTCTGAAAGTTGTTCTTGCATCAAGGCACGTTGATACCCGTATGCACCGCCTTCATCGTATGCCGAAACACGTTTTTGAAGTTTTTCCGCTTCCTGCTTATATTTCTGCAAAGACATCAAATCGAAGATGTTGATCTTCCCCTTATTGCGTATTGCCTCAATCTGATTATTTAATTGATTCAACCGGGTACGGTCATTTTCTGCATCTACAAGTTTTAGTTCCGTGCCACTGCCCAAGAAACGTTCAAGAATACCGTCAATCTGTTCGTATATATACTGCAACTGTTGAGCACGAAGTTTACTTTTTTCAATAGCCTTATCAAGCTTTTTGTCATGTGCTTGTGCTATCTTCCCAATCCAGTTTACAGCTTCACCGGCAGCGGCAGCAATACCACCAACTATTCCACCTTTGGCGAATCCCTGCCCGATATTGCTTATAGAAGACATGGCATCCTGCACATTACCCATCGTGTCGGCCATACCCTCATTGCCCAAAGCATCGAACATGGAAGACATCTGTCCTGCAAAATTGCCGACAAGATCAGCACTTTCAGCGGCACTTTCTCCTATGGCTGCAATTTTTTCTATGGTACCCTTTTCATCTTTATCTCCACTGGAGAATAAAGAACGAATATTTTTTATGAGAGTGGCAAACGGATTCTTCTGTAATCCGGCCTTATATAAGTCTTGTATGGCTTTCTTTAACTTCTCAATTTGAGAATATTCTCCTGAAACATCAATCCGTTTACCATTCTCATCCAAATACCAAGAAGTAAAAGCTGTTGGCTTTCCATTCTTGTTTTTAGTTACAGAAGCATTATCAATAATCTGTTGCGCATAATCGGATGCTTGCTGTATCTGTCCGTATGATTTATAGGTCTGATCTCCAAATATCTGTTCCCATACCGGAAGAAGTTCAAGCAGTTGTCCCCTTAGTTTTGCCAGTTCCTCCTTATATTCGGTAAAAAGAGCTTTCTGTCCGGGAGTCATGCCTTCAACATTCCCAACAAGTTCATTATTTTCACCAATGAAGGTGCCGGTTAAGGGAGCATATTTCTCGCTTAAGTCCCGTATCTTTTCAGCGATAGATTTGTATTTGTTGAGGGCAGTAACTTCTTTCAGCTTTACTTCCAAACTATCTTTTTCAATAGCTTCTTTAGCTTCCTTCCATGCACTGAAAAACTGTTTATACAAAACACTGTCTTTACCTCCAAGTGATTCTGTGGCCTCTTGTTCGGTGAAAGTCAAAGGTATATATACCCCTTTATCCTTCATTTTCTTAGTTACCTTTTCAGCTAATTCCTCGGATTTCTTCTCATATTCAGACAATACTCCGAAAGCGTATAAAGAAGCATCCTTCTTACTTGCACCGGCATTGACAAGCTGCTTGTATATATCCCATTTCTTTGAAACATCAGACACGTACCTTTCAAGTTCCTTTGCGGCCTTATCCGAAGCTTCTTTCATAGCATTGGCATCAATATCCAAAAGAACTTTCCGTATAGAAACTTTCAATTCCCTACGTTCTTTAGTCTTATCGTCAAGCTGGTTAAGAATCTTATTCAATTCATCTCGATAATTTCCAATATCCACCGGTTCTTTACCTTTAAATAAGGAATCAAAAATACCCGATTCTTTAACCTTGCTGGCAGCTTCTCCCTTTCCAACAATGTCAGTCCACTTCTTATATTCAGAATATGCCTCCTTTAGTAAGTTTACCCGTTCTTTCAATCTTTCGGCAAAGGCATCCTTTTTGCTCTTATCCTTACTTGGATCAGTGAGAGAAAAACCGATTTCTTTAGCTCCTTTCTCACCGGCTTGCATTGTGTCGAAAGCCTTTTTATAATCTGATACAATTTGCTTCTGCCAGTCGGGAAGTTTTGACAAGTCAATAGCTCCAATACCTGACAAATCTATTCCGGCTTTAATCAATACCGGCTTCAATTGATTTGTTGTCTCTTTAGCTTCCTTATACGCTTTTTGTACTCCTTCAATAATTTTCTCTGAATCCGTAGAAACCTTTATTTGGGCTTCAAATTGCCCATCTGTGGCTTCATTGAACTTTTTCTGCAAATCTGACAAGCTCTGAATAGTTTCCGTATATTCAGCATTAATCTTAATATTGAATTGTTTTTCAAGAATCTCACCATTAAGAAAATTCCGTATATCTACCGGCATCTCTTTAAATTGATCCAAGAAAGAACTTATATCCAAACCGATAGCTATTCTTTGAGCGTCACTCAAATTGTTTAAATTCCAACCGGCAGCTTGTAATCGTGACTTATATTCAGATATGAAACTCTGCATATCCGGTGATACTTCTTCCTCAAAAACACGTTTAGAGTTTTTCCATGCCTTCCGCAGCTGAAAAATATCATCCCTATATCCTCCCGTGAAAGGTAACTCATTATTCAAACTGGCTAATGCCTTGGGATATTCTTTGATTATATCCAACTGCTCTTTCAATGATTTGCCCGAAGCGACTTTAGCAAAATCATCATACTTGGCTATAACTTTCTGCATGGCAGTATAATACTCTATATAGCTACCAGCCATACGGTCTATAATCTTGTCTATCTGCTTCTCTGTCTTGATGTAGTCTTCAATATTTTCACTAAAGCTTTCGTCAAAATAACCATCAGTAGCATCATTCGCATATTCAGATGTACCTCTTATGGCATTCAACAATCTATAAGCCTCTTTTGTATCATCCAAAGCATTCCGAAGCAATATATATTGTTCCGCAAGGCTTTTAACTGTATTTCCTTCATCATCAGTCTTAAACGTTTCATTAAAAGTGTCTGCCCAAACTGGAGAATAATCCTTTAATGCTGTTTTCATTTCTTCAATAGAAGAAATCAGTGAGGCATCATTCGCCTTAAAAGGATCAACATCAGCAAATTTTTGAGCTTCTTTCGTTAGGTTCTTGAAACCGTCTTGTGCTCTTGTTGTCAACTCGGAAATACGCTCGTTCATTTCGTCAGCCTTTTGCCCGGACTTATACCATAATTCAGTAATGGCAAAAAGTCCAGCGAACAAATACATGTATGGATTGAACAAACCCTTAAAAGCAGTCCAAACTTGTTTGGCTCCATAACTAAGCATTGTCATTGCCACACGAGCTTTTCCAGCTGACATAGCCACTTGAAGTTCAGCTTTTGATATATTAAGTAATTGGGTAATATGTCCTGCCTGACCTGATTTAATTTTCCCAAGTGTTATCAACCTCAACGCTTGTTCTTTGTTCAATGCGCCACTAACAGCCAATGCCCTCCATTCTGCGGTAGTCATAGCATTTCTTGAAGCAATCAATCCTTTTTCAGCGGCAGTTAAAGTGCGGTAATTGGAAGCCATCACTAAATCCGCTGCTGTTTTCTGTTTAGCTGCGAGTGTTCCTTTTATTAATGTAGCATTTGCCACTCCCATGGCACGTGATCCTGCATAAACCGCAACCCGATATGTTCCAAACGCAGCTGTGGCCGCTGTTATAAAAGGTACAACTTCTTTCCAATTTTGAGCAAGGGTGGTAAGGCTTTCGGCAGTCCATTTCAATGTACTACCCATTGACTCCGCAATATCACCAAGCATAATGTCAATCGCATCAGCCAAGTTCTTCCATTTGGATTTGACTGATTCTGAAAGAACTTCCTGCATGTTATGAAACATGCCACCATCATCCGTAAGTTCCCAAAGAACATCTTTTACGTCCTCAAACGTAACCTTCTTTTTCGAGATCATATCAAGCACTTCACCGGCACTGACAATGCGGCCTTCCAACTTGCTGAATCGCTCGGCCAGTTTATCCACCATAGGAATGTTCGCTTCCGTCAATTGTCGTAATTCCGTTCCTTTCAAGAATTTAGCAGCCTTTATCTGACCGTAGGCCAATATGATACGTCCCATATCAACACCTACACCGGCTGATATATCAGCCAGCCTTTTCATGGTATCATACAATTCATTGTATGGTATAGAATATGCAGAAAGTTGCTTGGCATACTGATTCAAATCCATAACCCCGAACGGAGAAGCAACAGCCAGTTTCTTAATCTGATTGAATATGGTTGTAGCTTTGCCTTCATCTTGCAGGATAGAGGCCATTGCAATTTTCTGATTCTCCAACTCACCACCAATATCAACCACTGCACGTAAGAAATTTTGTGCCGCATAAATGGAGTATAGCCCCAAAAATTCATTTCTTAATTGTCCGACAATACTCAACTGGCTGTTCATTGCTCCATTCATATTGAGAGTGGCTGTCATGTGCCGCCTTGCTGCATTGGCTGATCTCTCACGGGCATTAGCCAAATCCAGTTCCGCTTTGGCGGCACGGGCGGCTCTTTGTCGCGCAAGCTCACGTGCAGCTGCGGCAGAAGCCTCCGCTTTGGTTTGAATGGCTGCGGCTTTGGCGGCGCGTAAATCACTTGCTGTAAAGTTTGTATTCAACCCGGCGGCTTGCAAGGCGGCACGGACAGCTTGTGTGGTACTGGCCTTATCCACTACCACATTGATCTTAAACTTCTCACTTTGAAGCAAAGTCTTCATATCGCCAACCAACTTCTTCTTGTCAAAACCCACATCAAGTTTTGCCTGCAAGTCTTTGGTGATTTCCGCTTTCAATTTTTTACGTTGTTCCGCTGTCTTATCACGGAACAGTATATCAAAATATAAATTACCGAGATCAGCCATATATTATTGTGTTTGTGTTACTTATAATCATTAATGTTAATTGCTGTTTCTCCATTGCCATACTTATCTTTCCAGCGTTTGGCAGCATCCTCTATTTCGCTTACGGAAGGGGATTTGAAGTTCTTCGTATCGTGCTTCTTTTCCTTGTTGTCCTTGTCACAATCTGTAACCACAATAGACACATCCATTGCCAATAGTTCAATTTGTGCATTTGTAAGTACCCAATAAATACCAAACAAGGGCTTGCTTATTGGAATCCCAAATACTCTCAAAGGCTCTGTCAGCCACGGATAGGACTTGCCTATTTCCCACGTTTGTCCGTAGCTGGTTCGTGAAGGATATGCTCTGCTTCCTCTTTTGTCATTGTCATCATCGTGTCCTTCATCGCGGTCAGATATATGGTAGCAGTCAAGTAGTCTTCCACTGGAATTTTTTTTTTGCCGACGGCTATAACCTTCATCAGCTCATGATCTCCATATTGTTTGATATAAAAGAACCATCGCCACAAGAAAGGATAGAAGAACTTGATCTTCCAATATCCGTTCAAAATGATAGCGGCTGCACATTGGCAACTGATCTTATCATCATTCCCCGATTTCTGCATGGTACTGGTGAATTTGCGTATAGTCCCTCTTTTCAGCCATGAAATACCATATTTCTTTCCTCGGACTTCCACATAGTCCACACTGTCTTCCAACACATCATTCAATAGCCTTTCATCCTCCGGTGTAGGAAGTGTTATGTCATTCTTCTTTGTCATATTTTATCATGTTTTATACGAAAAAAGGTGGTGGCCGGTATCAAGTAGCTCACCACCTTTTCGCTGATATGAATTTTGCAAAGTGTTATATCCTAAGTTTTTTATTCGGACACTTTTTTACGTAAAATGTAAATAGAGGCACCCTTAGCATCATTCAACGGAGAAACAGATACATTAAAGTACCCCGGCTTATCCTGCTCGCTGACGAAGTTGCTATACCCCTCAACATTCGGTAAGAACAAGGCTGTTTGACGGTCTTCACTACGCATGAAGAGTCCTCCGATTACTTTCTTCGGTTCGATATTGTAACCTTCACCTTCATAAGTCTCACCATCAATGGTAGCAGTCATAGTCACCGTTTCCGCTTTCTTGTTCAGTAACAAGTCATTGATCTTTCCTGCCACGGAAGGTACTTGAAACTGAATATCGGAATCTCCAGCATTAGCAATAGAAGTCCAAGTTGCTCCGGTTGTCAACTTGATCTTGGAAACATCGGCAGCTCCGGTATCAAATGTAACTCCGTCAGAGAGTACCGGCAGCTCCATATCAAAAGCCGCTAAAGTTGCGAGGTCACTATTGACTTTGGACACATAATAAACCTCCTTCATCTGATTAAAGAGCACCTTTAACTCTTCCAGTTTGGTAGTAATAGAAATCTCTGCCATAATCGTATCTTTTTAAGTTTGTGTCATTTGTTTATTATTAGCTTCGCTTGTATTATTAAGGAATGAAAACCGAGTCCGTCATTTCCTCCGGGAAGCAATCGTGGACTTACAGCTGAAAACAATTCCGTCACTATTGGAAATTTTGAAACCACTTCCATTTGCATTTCATCCAAACGGACTGTATTCTCAATACCGTTTGAGCGATCATGCGCAAAAACGTTTATCTGACAGTAAGTGTCTTGGTAGGTACTTCCTTTATCTTGGATAGTTTGTGGCAACCGAATAACAACAAAGTCCTTCATCGCCTTTTGTTCAGCAGCCGGACGATCTGTTATGAAAACCTTTTCACCAATGCCGGTTACTGCATCAGCGATTTGTTTTAATATATCCATGCGTCTATAAACTGTCCGTCCCATCATTTCATTGGTTTAAAGTTCTTGAATAATGTATTTTGTGCCCTTTGAAATGTTCCGGTCAGAACATCTGCATTTAACACATTCTCCAAATAGGTTGAATATTCAGTACCCGTGCACATTACTATCTCAAATCCTTTACGTGATTCCGACTTATATCTTTTCAAGAAATCAAAGGAGGATGCTTCGCCATAACCTTTATCAGTTTCTATTGTTCCAGTAAAACGTCTGTTCTGATTATCATAACTGACACCTACAAATGTTTCACCTTTAGTCAGTTTTACTCTCACCGGTTGTTTCATTGAATCTCCACTACAAACGAAATAGGAAAATCTACCGTCCATGAATAATCCGCACGCATAACTGGTTATTGTATTACCCGTAAGATTCCGAAAGCCTGACTTGTTATCAAGTGCATCTTGGATAAGTTCTTCACAGCATTTAGTCAAGACATCAAAGATATATCCTGAAACAAGCTCCTTTGCCTTCCTCATTCCTTCATCAAACAATACTTCATTGCTCCGGTTATCCATGCGTTAATTTTTTGCAAGATTGAAATACACAGTTGTTCCCAAATTTCCGGCATAGCTATCAGTAACCATACATTGAGTGAAAGTGCCTTGTCTGTCCGTGACATCTATCAGATCACCGGCCAATATTCCTTCAACAATTCCGGGAAGGCTCAACAGATAATCGCTCTTTATCACATTATCGGTTTTGAATGTCCGCAAATTTGTACTACCTTCCTTTCGGCATATACCTTCATACAAGATCACCTTCTCACCATCACTGAAAGAATCCTCACCTATAATTCGGTAAACAGTACATTTGTGCGGATGCCGTGGATTATTTACTTTCATACTCAAAAATTGACTATTCTGATTTTAGTGCCCTTTACAACTTCTTCATCCCATTTCTCATACAGTTCTTTCGCCATTTCACGGAGTTGCCGCTTGTCGTATGCACTGGTCTGCCAACCACCTTCCTTATGCTTCCATCCCCCGTCACTGTCTTCGGTATCATTCTTACTGCTTGGAGTGCTTGCACACCACATGTAAATATCGGCAGTGGCAAGATCAAGCTGCCTTTCGGTCAGTTCACTTACCATTGTTCCAAAAGCGATTTTCCGCTTGACAAGAACCCTTTTGAGGGCGTTGTCCGCTATTTCATAAGCAGTTGCGCCACTCAAAAAGTCCTCAATGGTCATATCTTCCGTATGAGAAAGTTCCTCATTCATTCTTGCATGAGTTTAAGAATTACACAGTTACAGTAGAGATGAACATATACTGTGGCATTCTCGGCACACACATTTGGGCGGCTTCACTTTCAATATAGATTGAATGTGTTTCAGGATTGGCTCTCTGTGTCAGTTTCAAGCGTCCACCGTCATAAGAAGCAACCTTGTTTGCCTCATATCCCAAAGTCAAAGGCTCCACACCTTGAATAGTACCGATCTGACCTACTGGTATAAAGGCAATATTGGTGGCCTTGAAGTTCTCCACTTGTTCAGTGATAAGATCAGGTTGTCCGTCCGCATCCTTACCGGGCTTGTCAACAAAAGCATAGCTGTCACGTGGCACGATTTCATCCACCTTAACCAGTTTCTTGAAAATGGCTTTCAGGCGGTCTTCATCTTCATTCTGTGCATTGGCAATAACCGTACTATCATCCGTCACAGTCGGATAGAGGGAATGGCCGATACGTTTAAGAACCGCGGTATGAGTCATTAAATCATCCCATAAGTCCTGCGCCAGCTCCATCCTGATCTTGCCCAAATAATGATATTTGCGGCGAATCTCTTTCACTCTGTTCTTTACATCCATAATCGGATCAGAGGCAGAGCCTTGAT
>OIIC01000466.1_pt1 | contig 11089 bp, 6 predicted proteins | sample 1582941 | NCBI WGS metagenome assembly OIIC01 (sample SAMN02674970, study PRJEB24791) | human gut metagenome, SKBSTL043 | isolation source: stool | host: Homo sapiens | place: USA | reverse complement strand
TTTCCCTACACGACGCTCTTCCGATCTTACCAACGGCACTAGAAAAGTAGCCGCAAGGTCGGGCAACTGATGTGCCAGAAAACTATGGGTAACCCCTGCATTGTCATCTATAATCTTGCGAATACGTCCGCTCGTATTAATGTCAAAGAAGCCGAGAGGCATACGCACTATCTGGCGCATGGCTTCTTTACGCAAATTCGATTCAACCCGAAAAGCTGCAAGATGCGAAGACATCAATGCGGCAAAATAAAGGACGATGCTCGCCACGGCCATGCCTGCCGCCCACCAGGCATACGTCACCACATTACCGGAAGAGGTTATCTCTCCGTGTTCAAGCAGTTCTCTCACAATCAGCCAAATAAGGATATAAGGCAACATGCCCGCCAGGGCACTTAGGGCAGACAGCAGCATTGCCGCAGGCAAAAGCACTTTCCGTTTACCCATGTAGTTCTGAAGTTTTTTCAATGTACTCATAACGTACGTTCAATCTATATTAAGTTCGACAATCATTTAACTTATCGCTTGTTTTCAAAAAAGAACAATATTCGAAATCGTTCAAAAAAAAGAGAGCTTATATTTCTATAAGCTCTCTTCATCCCATTCAATCCGGTGCATGTGCACCTTTGATATATGATTAATCTCGACTCGTCTCTCACTGATTCGCATAAGTTTTCAAATATTTTCTGCAAAGGTACAGCTCGCCGGCAAGACGGACAATACCTAAAAATAATGAAATTTGCTATTCATGTTTCAGCCATGCACTTGGCAATACTTCTTTTTCACCTTTTTCATTCACCAGTTCCATCTGCAATACGCCTCCGTTACAATCGAAGTAACGTACCTCTATCGGATGAAGCCCGGCTTTCAAAGCCTTCTGCACAATAATCTCTACCGGCGAATGTGCTCCATCATTATCTCCCAACAATTCACCGTCAAGCATTAATGTGCTACCGTCGTCCGAGAGAAGGGCAAATGTATAGATACCATCGGCAGGAACTTCCAGATAGCCGGTCAATACCAGACCGATATTTCCTTTCACCTCTTCGGGAATGGATACCGATTCCACCACATACTCCCCTTTGACAGGAGCTGCATCAATATCCGCACAAAGATTACCACGGAAATCGTGCCATACTGCTTTCAAGCCGGGCTGCAAAGCAGCCGGAGCAGTCACCGCCTCCGCATAAGGAGCCTTTACATACTTGGTACGCACCGCATCCGAAGGAGAACCATCCGGACGAAAAGTGCGGAAAGCGAAATCCGTAGTCTTCCCAACTTCCAAAGCACCGTTATAAAGAGCTGATTCTTTGGTAGGCATACTGCCGTCTGTCGTATAACGTATTTCAGTACCGGGTAACGGGCAGGTCAATTCCACAGTTGTTTCATCAATAAATGCATTCACTTTATAGAATCCCTGCAAATCAGGCACCCTATAATTTACCCTCATCACATCCATCCGCTTAAATTGCGGAACAAGCTGACGATAAAATTCTTCGAGACCCGGTTTAGCTGTCGGCTCCGCCCAAGCTATTTCACTCAACGCTATCATACGGGGAACAATCAAATATTCAATGCGCTTCATTGTCGGAATCCATTCAGCCCAGAGATTCGCCTGCACACCCCAGATATATTTCTTCTGTTCCGGCGATAACCGCTCGTCTGCACACGGATCATACGCAAGTATTTTCTTTACTGAATTCTGATCCTGCGCATAATCGAAATAGAAATATTCATTCGGACAAGCAATCACTTTCTGCTTTTGTGCAGTTGCCGTAGGCAATGCATCTTTCGCCCAACTTCTCCACCAGGTAATGGCAGCATCGGAAGATAATCCGTCGGATACCACTTCATCCCAGCCTATGAGTTTCTTTCCGTTGGCAAGGAAGAATTTCTCCATGTCACGTACAAACCATGCCTGAAGTTCTTCTACCGAACCCAGTTTCTCCGTACGAATCCGTTTCTGACAAAGAGGACATTTCTTCCAGTTGGCTTTTTCCACTTCATCACCACCCATGTGCACATATTCATAAGGGAAAAGTTCAAAAACTTCTTTGAACACATTCTGACAGAACTCCAGCGTTGTATCTTTGCCCGGACAGATAGGAGAAGAGAAAGTTTTCCCCCACCCGATTAATCCGTCACACACCAATTCCGGATATTGACCGATAGCTGCCAGGAAATGTCCCGGCATATCGATCTCGGGAATGACATCGATACCTCTTTGCGTAGCATAGGCTACTATTTCTTTTATATCATCATGAGTGTAATAACCTCCATACAGCGTATCTCCTTCCACAATGCGTATCTTATCTTCCGGAATCAGGAAATCGGTATTATCTTCTTCTTTCGCACGTGCCATACAGGTACGATCCTGCGTATTGAATTTACGCCAGGCCCCTTTTTCTGTAAGCAACGGGTATTTCTCGATCTCTATACGCCAACCCTGATCGTCGGACAGATGCCAGTGGAACTTATTAAGTTTATACAAAGACATCAGATCTAATACATGCTTCACTTCTTTTTTATTCCAGAAATGGCGGGAAGCATCCAACATAAATCCACGCCATTCAAACCGTGGCGCATCTTCTATTTGCACGACAGGGATAGAATAATTCTGTTTCTCTCCCTGCACTTCTATCGTTGCAGGAAGCAACTGGCGAATAGTAGTAATAGCAGAAATAATACCCGAATAGTCAGTTGCCTCTACCCGAATATACTCCGGTGTAGACTCAAGTTTATAAGAGCTAGGCTTTCCAACAGTATCCTTCAACTGAAAATACATATCTACCTGACTCTTATCGGTAGTGACTTCAACAGAAGACGATATGACATTCCGAAGAATCTCCTGCAGATACCCGGCAGCCGGAAACAAGGACTGATCGGAAACCCCAATCTTCATTCCATCTTTTAAAACAAACGAGCCAGACTGCTCGGTCAGACTAACGGGGGTAGGTAAGATTGCAATCTCTTGCTTGACGGTAGGCGTGCAAGAAGAAAAAATACAAGCTGACACAATGAGAAAAGAGCTACTTAGTTTTTTGAACATGCGGTTAACTATTTAATAAATTAATTGTCCTGTTTTTAATTGACCATCTATATATAATACAACTAAAACGTATAAACTACTAAAAAGGCAGAAAAAGTTTTTTGCGACTTCATATCACAGACTCCTATTAATGTTTATCTTTGCTCCCCAATCCCATTACAAACAATTATAAAGAGTCACTTCAATGTCAAGAGAGAAAATACTAATCACAACCTCGTGGATCAGCACAATTGGCAATGCAATCTTGTCCGTATCCAAAATCATAATCGGTTTATTTGCCGGTAGTTTAGCCGTAGTCGGCGACGGTATCGACTCGGCAACCGACGTCGTTATCTCTATCGTTATGATTTTTACGGCACGCCTCATCAACCGCCCTCCTTCAAAGAAATATGTATTCGGATATGAGAAAGCGGAAGGGATCGCAACAAAGATTCTATCACTCGTGATATTTTATGCCGGTGTACAAATGTTGCTATCATCCACTAAAAACATCTTTTCAGATGAAGTGAAAGAGATACCATCGGCTATCGCCATCTATGTCACTATATTTTCTATTATCGGTAAACTCTTACTGGCTTCATACCAGTACAAACAGGGAAAGAAGATCAACAGTTCCATGCTCACGGCAAACGCTATCAATATGCGTAATGATGTTGTCATTTCAACCAGTGTTTTGTTAGGATTGATATTTACTTTTATCTTCAAATTGCCGATACTCGATTCGATAACAGGATTGATAATCAGTCTCTTTATCATCAAATCTTCCATCAGCATCTTCATTGATTCCAATGTGGAGCTAATGGACGGGGTGAAAGATGTCAATGTATATAATAAGATATTCGAGGCTGTAGAGAAAGTGCCCGGTGCCAGTAATCCGCATCGCGTCCGGTCACGAATGATAGGGAATCTCTATATGATTACCCTTGATATAGAAGTGAATCCACAAATCACGATCACGCAAGCCCATGAGATTGCCGATGCAGTGGAGAAGAGCATCATTAATTCGGTAGATAATGTATATGACATTCTGGTACATGTGGAACCTGCCGGTAAATGTCAGACAGGAGAAAAATTCGGGGTCGATAAAGATATGGTTTGATCCATCTCTACACAGAGTTTCTTTCACTTTCCTCTATCACCTATCACCGACACTTCCAAAAGCTCTTATTCATGGGGATTTCAGGGGTGGTGACAGGTTGTTTGCAACCTATCACCGCATCTATCACCTATCACCGCCCGATCAATCAATGATTAACAAGGAGAAAAGAACAAGTCTCTATACGACATATTAGTTTCAGCCGCTTGAAACTTTTAGTTTCAAGGCTTGGAACAAAGTGTTTCCCGGTGTGAAACAAATCGTTTCACTATTTGAAACAAAGTGTTTCAACGCAGGAAACAAAAAGTACCGTGCCGGGAAACTATTTTTATGACCGATTAATAGCTGATCTTTACTCCGGCAAAGAAACTTCTCGGCAAAGAAGGACCGTAAATATAACCGGAATCCCGGTTAGCTCCTCTGTCAAAGTCCTTCTGATAAGACTCAAAAATATTCTGAACTCCGCCGTTTAATTGCAAATCAACCGTTTTGTATAACTTGAAGTCATAAGCCAGTTTCACTCCCAAATCAAAGAAACGAGGTGTTCTGATTGCTTCCGCTTTTCTTTCAGGCATTTTACCCAGTTCGGCATTCTCGGCGGTGATATCCATACGTTGCACCAACATCCTGCCGGTATAGGTTCCTGACAGAGCGATAGATAAAGGTTTGATGGGGGTATAAGTGGCAGTGAAATAACCGTATGTATCGGGAGTACGGAAAATCTTCTTTTCTGCCGGTGCATCGTCATGCCACTTATGCGGTTCATCGTACCGGCTACGTTGTAAAGTTAATCCCGCTTGTATTTGCAGGATAGAAAGATAAGCCACTTTACCTTCCAGTGTCAATCCCATCACTTTAGCACCGGGGCCATTGCTACGTGTTTTCACTAATATACCATCACCACGGTCGTAAGGTTTGCCCAATACAAAAACATCGGTCAGTCTTGTATAAAAACCCTCAATCAACAAATTCGTCTGGAATGCTCCGAAACGATGATACATATCTGCAGAAACACTGAAACTTTGGGATTTCTCTTCTTTCAAATCCTTTGCACGCTCGATCATAGCCACCGTTCCGCCCACATTTTCAATATGCATATCCTCATCAAAAGCCTGCGGAGCACGAAATCCGGAAGAATAGCTTAAACGCAGGTTAATATTCTGGGTAGGATTAAAACGCAAGTTGGCACGGGGACTAAAGATCACATTATCCACCATATTATGCTTATCCAGACGACCACCAATCAGAATCCCCCAACGGTCGTTCTTCCATTCGTTCTGCAGAAAAGCACTGTAAATATTCACCGTCTGATCCGTGTGACGGTTATATCCCCACATGTTATCTTTTAGGCGGTCACGGTTATATTCAAGCCCTGCCGTGAGATCAGAAGGCATAAAAAAGCACTTGTCAAACGTATGTACGTATTGTGCACCACCCATAGCGGTTAAATCCGTTGTCTTTCCATAGGCTTTCAGAGGATCGTTACCCGGTCCGTAATAACTGTCCCGGTCTGTATTGGCAGCCGATGCAAAAACACTTAGACGGTTCTTTTCATCCGGAGAGAAATAATCGAATTTCAAACTTCCACCATCAATAGAATGTTGCAACTGCTCCGCAATATGCGCTTCGTGAGGAGGACGGTTCAACATATCCCCTCCACGACGGAATTCCTGCATGTGGTGATATTCAAAGGTCAGTTTGGAATAAGTACTTGTTTTCAGATAAGAGCGGAAACCCACTGTCTGATTCTTCAATTTGGGCAGTTCGGTAAATCCGTCTCCGTCATAATCATATCCCGACCGATAACGGTTCTGACCAAAGATATACAATCCGGCACGATGATCGTCCGTCACCAATGAAGCATTCAGCGAGGTGTTGTTATCGAATGAGGAGCTTCCTCCTAAAGAAGTTATGGTGTGCGACAGCTGACCCGAATTACGTAAAGGCTCTTTGGTGATTATATTAATCGTTCCTGCAATAGCTGAAGAACCGAACAAGGCGGAGCCTCCCCCACGCATCACTTCTACACGTTCAATCATACTGGCAGGAATCTGTTCCAGTCCATACACTCCGGAAAGGGCGCTGAATACGGGACGCGAATCTATCAGAATTTGTGTATATGGTCCGTCCAGACCATTGATGCGGACTTGCTGGAAGCCACAATTCTGGCAATTTGTCTCCACACGCACTCCGGGCTGGAAGTTCAGTCCTTGTGATAAAGTGGAAGAGTTGGTGGTTTCAAAAAGTTTCAGGTCGACAACATTCACCAAAGTAGGAGCCATACGACGTGTCGTTTCACTCCGGTTGGCGGAAACTACTACTCCGTCGAGAGCAATCGCATCCTCTTCTATTTCAAAATCTTCTTCCAGTGTCTTTCCTTTTTTCAGAGTTACGTTGCGGGTCACTGTCTTGTAACCTACTGAACTAACTTCCAGTATAAAATTTCCTTCCGGCAAATTCTTCAAAAAATAATGCCCGGTAGCATCGGTCACGGTTCCTATGGTCGTTCCTTTCAGTGCGATAGTGATGTACGGAAGATGTTCTTTCGTTTTTTTATCCAGTACATGACCTATTATATTCGCATCGGATTTCTTCAGTTCAGGGTAGTCCGGACGTTCAGCCAATGCGTATGACAAGACACAGCACAGGCCGACCAGGACTAAAAGATATTTCTTCATTGTCGTTAGTCTTTTAATGTTTTAATTCGAAAAATAATAATAAAGGGAAAGGGAAGCAGCGATCGTTAATCGTTGATCCTAATACATTAATACTGTTCCCCCAAAAAGATAGACTAAGCGATAGGAGGTGCTCTAAGAGATATTACGCCCGGACAAGAACGGTAAAATTGCTCAATTTGCGGGCGGACAAACAGGATGCATAATAGAGATAAAGCAGCAACAGAGAATGTTGGTATCAAACCGCTGTCGGTCACCAACACATGACTCAAGAGATGAATTAGTTGGAATTCAACCGTCGTATGGCTATGTTCGCTGCCTTTTTTAAATGGATGTGAATGGACAATTGTAACCCCGTTGACCACATGGGAGTGAGTAAACAAAGTGATTCCTGCCATGTACGAGATAAACAGTACAGGCAGAAACCACTTCATTATATGTAGGTACAATTGTTTCATTCGGTCATCTTGCACATTTATTCTGTGCACCTAAGTCAAGGTTTAGTTTGTTTTTTGCAAAGATAAGGATTGTCTCCATGCAAAACAATCCCTATTTATAACGATTTTAAATCTTAACCGAATTTTAATAACTTATCTTCACTCCGGCAAAGAAACTTCTCGGCAATGACGGACCATAGATATAACCGGAGTCACGGTCAGCCCCTTTGTCGAAGTCGTTCTGGTAGGCATTGAAAATATTCTGTACACCGGCATTTACCTGCAAGTTCATCGACTTGTAAAGTTTGAAATCATAGGCAGCCTTCAAACCGATATCGAAGAAGTCCTTCGTATTCACCGTTATCGGTTTTTCAAGGAATCCCGGAACTGGTTCGTGGGGAACCAGCATCGAACCGGTATATGTACCGGAAAGAGCGATAGATAATGGTTTTATCGGGGTATAGGTTGCTGTAAAATAACCGTAAGTATTCGGTGTACGCATCATTTTCTTTACAGCCGGAGCTTCTTTGTTCCATACATGCGGTTCGCTATAATGGCTCTGTTGCAGGGTGACTCCTGCCTGAACCTGGAATTTAGTCAGATACGCCATCTTTCCTTCCAATGTCAGTCCCATCACACGGGCTCCCGGTGCATTGTAGCGTGTACGTGTCAGGATTCCATCCACTACCTCTCCGTCGGTAAGGGCAAATACATCTGATAACTTTGTATAAAATCCTTCTACCAAAAAGTTAACCTGAAACGCACCAAAACGATGATAAATATCTGCCGAAGCACTCAAGCTCTGTGATCTTTCTTCTTTCAGATTATCGGCCAATTCAACCATCGCCACATTACCGCCTACATTCTCCACATGCAAATCCTCGTCGAAAGCCTGCGGAGCACGGAAACCGGATGAGTAGCTGAAACGAAGATTGATATTTTCCGTCGGATTATAACGCAGATTGGCACGCGGACTGAATATCACATGGTCAATCAGGTTATGTTTATCCAAACGACCGCCAATCAGAAATCCCCAATGCTCATTCTTCCATTCATTCTGAAAGAAAGCACTACCGATATTCACTTTTTGGTCTACTGTACGGTGGTATCCCCACATATTGTCTTCCAGTTTATCCTGATTGAATTCTATTCCGGCAGTCAGGTCAGCAGGCATGAAAATACATTTTCCGAAACTATAGACATATTGCGATCCTGCCATCCAGTTTAAGTCGGTAGTGTTTCCGTAAGCATTCGGATCTTGGCCGCCACCATAATAGCTGTCACGATTGATATGCTGCGCTGATGCAAACACATTGAAACGATGTTTCTCGTTAGGTGAGAAATAATCAAATTTCAGTCCTCCACCATTGATCGAGTGTTCGGTCTGTTCCGCTACATTCGCTTCGTGAGGTGGACGGTTCAACAAGTCTCCTCCCCTACGGAATTCTTCCATGTGGTGATATTCAAAAGTTAGTTTCGAATATGTCGTTGTTTTCAGGAATGAACGGAAACCGATGGTTTGGCCGTGTATCTTGGGAATTTCAGAATATCCGTCACCATCATGGTCATACGCGGAACGATGGCGATTCTGACCGAAGATATACAAACCGGCACGCTGGTCGTCCGTCACAAGTGATGCATTCAGCGCCGTACTGTTATCAAAAGCATCGCCATCACCAATACCTGTAATGGTATGCGATAACATACCGGAATTGCGCATCGGTTCTTTGGTAATGATATTGATTGTTCCGGCAATAGCAGACGAGCCGAACAAAGCAGATCCGCCTCCACGCATCACTTCCACACGTTCTATCATGCTGGCAGGAATCTGCTCGATGCCATACACACCGGAAAGTGCACTAAAAATAGGACGGGAATCGAGCAGGATTTGCGTATAAGGGCCATCCAGTCCATTGATACGCACTTGCTGGAAGCCGCAATTCTGACAATTAGACTCTACACGGACACCCGGCTGAAAGCTCAATCCTTGTGCCAAAGTCGTAGAATTGGTATTCTCAAAGATTTTCAGATCCACCACATTCACCAGTGTCGGAGCCAGGCGACGGGTAGTCTCGTTACGATTGGCAGATACTACTACGCCATCCAAGGCAACTGCATCTTCTTCTATCTCGAAATCTTCTTCCAATGTGCGCCCTTTCTTCAGCGTCACATTCCGTCTGACGGTTTTATACCCCACCGAACTAACTTCGAGCACAAAATTGCCTTCGGGAAGATTCTTCAAGAAATAATGCCCGGTAGCATCGGTTACCGTTCCGATGGTAGTACCTTTCAAGGCGACTGTTATATAGGGCAAGTGTTCTTTGGTGTTTTTATCAAGAATATGGCCAACGATATTGGCGTCTGACTTACGTAATTCAGGATGATTAGGATATTCATGAGCTTGTCCTTCAAGGGCAGGCAACAATGCGCAGCACAAGCAGACAAGCGAAAAGATGTATTTCTTCATTTTTCGTTTGTTATTAGTTTTCGATAAGTACTCACATGGATAGACAGATAATGCCCTACCTCATGCAAGGTACGGTATCATCATTCAAAGAATGGAGAAACGAATAGCCGGAGGTGCTCTAAGTCCCACTACCCCATGATACGGACAGTGATAGTGAGCATACGGCGAACGGCCGAGCAACAAATACAATAAGAAAGGAATAAAAAGGGAAAGAGCAAAAACTACGGCTGCACCGTCTGCCGTTAAATGAGACAGAAAATGAATCAGTAGCAGTTCGACTGTAGAGTGTTTATGTGCCGCCCCTTTTTTGAAGGGATGCGAATGGACGATTGTCACGCCATTGACCACATGCACGTGGGCAAAGAATGTGAAGCTTACCAGATACGACACAAACAGTATCGGTAAGAAGTAGCGTGTAATATTCAATAACAATCGTTTCACCTCATTTTTTCTTTGAGGCGGCAAAGATACGAACTATTTATTTAACAATCAATGAATCTACAAAATTCTGTTAATATACTGCCGAAGCTATGATTTGAATAAACAGAATCAGAAATACCATGGCAATCGGATAAACAGTTGCGTAAGCTACGCTCGGTATGTTACTGTCCACCATTGAATCGGCAGCTGCAAGTCCCGGAGTACTCGTCATACCTCCCGTTATCGTTCCCAGCAAATCGAGCAGACTGATTTTAAATACCAGACGTCCGACAATAGCTGCTACAAGCATCGGTATCAATGTGATGGCAGCTCCTACTCCGAACATCAGCAATCCGCTTTCCTGGAAAGTGGCTACCAGATTCTTACCGGCAGAAGTTCCTACTTCGGCTAGAAAAAGAAGCAGACCTAACTGGCGCAACAACTGATTGGCAGGTCCGGACATAGACCAGATGATGGGGCCTGTCTTACCAATCGCACTCAACACAAGGGCTACCATCAGCACTCCGCCGGTCAGTCCCGGAGAGAATGACAGACTATCAGAGAAAGATATATTTATTTTGCCGAACAGCACTCCCAGTACAATACCCATCGCAATGGGGAAGAAATCCGTATCAGACAGTTTCTTCGCATTGTTACCCAGCAGGCGGGCTACTCCTTTAAGTCCTTCTTTCTCACCGACAACCATCAATTTATCACCAAACTTCAAAGCGAGATCTGGAGATGGAGACAAATCAATACCGCTTCGACGGACACGAGTCACTGTACAACCAAAATTTTTCTGTAAGTTCAAATCACCCAGTTGTTTATTTATCATGTCCTTTTTGGTCAACAGTAAAGATTCTATTTCCTGCGTTTTATCCAAAGGCAGTTCGCCTTCTTCTCTCTTACCGATTAACACAGCAAGCTGATTCAATGATTCTTCGCTAC
>OIIC01000452.1_pt1 | contig 11268 bp, 25 predicted proteins | sample 1582941 | NCBI WGS metagenome assembly OIIC01 (sample SAMN02674970, study PRJEB24791) | human gut metagenome, SKBSTL043 | isolation source: stool | host: Homo sapiens | place: USA | reverse complement strand
GTGTCTGGCCGGGTTCCTTGGGTGCGCGGCGGATGAAGTGGACGACGTTATCGCCGCCGTGGACGCGATAGCCGAGCCGGAGCCGGTGACCGCGGAGATACCGGAGATTCCGCCGCACGTCAACACCGACGCCAAGGTGGTGCGCGTCTCCCCCAACGTGATCCCGGTCGGCATGGCCGCCAAGGATTACAAGCCGTTCCAAGTGTTCAAGCGTCGCCCGCGCGGGTTCAAGGATGCCCAGGGCCGTAAGCGCGTGTACGTGTGTTTCACCGACGCTGATTGCGTTGTTGCCGTGCGCGACGGTTACGAGTGGGGTGCGGATCCCGTTCTTGAGCGTGAGGTGTCCGAGTATCTGAGCCGGTACGGTTGGACTCTCGCCGCCTAGCCGGTAACTGTTCCCTACGGTTCAACTGTTTTGGCCGGAGGACAACATTGTTACCGGCGATTATCATTTTTAAGGAGTTTGGAATGCGTTATCTGGTTGATTATCACGAGTCCTTGTATCAATTGTTGGATGTCGAAGCGCCGGACGGGCTGTCGGCTGAACAGTTGACGGAATGGTTGAGCGAGCATCCCGAGGCGTGGGAGCGCCAGGCGGAGGACGCGGATGTTGTCGATAGTGATCTGGTGCCGAGTTCCCGGATCAGCAGATACCGGATCGTCTACGGTGAGTCAGGCAAACTGTACGTCGAGCAGTACGAGGAGGCGTATCCGGATGCGGATCATGGTTCGGGGTGGGCTGATGCCGGGCTTATGGCGGTAGTCTCTCCCAGTCACGATCCGATGGTCGAGGCCGAGCTGGTGAACCGTCTGGTACGGGAATACGGCGCGGATCCCGAACAAGTGGAGGTGGTTGGCCGTGCCGAGCATTGACGTGGCCCGCCTCGTGCACCGGAACGGTATCGAGGAGTTCAAGGACGACGCCGTGCAATCGTTGGGCGATCATCTGCAAGCGTTGGGCGTGACGGATGACGACATGCTGACGATTCTTGCCGAGTTCGACGCGGAGTGGCGTCGGAACCTGGCCGAGCATGACGCGCGGGTGATACGCGAGTATTCGCGTAGCGCTCTGCCGTTGGCCGCTTGACGTGGTTATCTCCGCGCGTGCGGAGCCGTGTGACAGGCATCTTCTCGGATAGATTTTCTGTGCGGATGATCCCCGCGATTGCGGGGCTTTGGCAGGCGGTGCGATGCGGAATCGGCGCCTCCGAAACATCCCCGCGATACGGGGCTTCAATCATCATATCACGTTTTCAGGCCGGGCGGGCCGTGCGATGGCCCGTCCGGCTGCAAGCCAATGCGCGAACCATTAGATTGCAAAGGAGATACTATCATGAAGTTCGATTCGTTGACGGTCGAATATCTGGCCGGCTGTCTTTCCCCGAAGACAGCGAAACGGTACGGGACATCGTTGCGAACGTGGGTTGACTGGTGCAGGGGAAACGAAGTGGATCCGATGTTGGCGACCCGCGCGGACATCGAACGGTTCGCTAAGGAGTTCGAGGAGTCGAACGAGAACGGCGCCACCACCGCGGCGCATCTGTTGACGGCGGTGTGCGGCGTCTACCGGTTCGGTTTCGACGCCGGGTATCTCAAGGAGAATCCGGCGGCGCACGTGCGGCGTCCGAAACGCCCATCCAGATCCACGGGTACGTGGTTGACACAGTCGGAGTGCGTCAGGCTGATGGACTGGTGTGAGGCGATGCCCGACCCCACGTATGCGGCGCTGGTCGAATCGTATCTGCTGTTGGGAGTGCGCTGCGGCGAGCCGTTGGCTTGCGACGTTCCCGACATGCGTAAAGTCGGCGATTTCTGGACGTTGACCGTCAAACGCAAGGCGCATGACGGCAAGGCGGTGATCCAGCAGGTGGCGATGGCCGACCGCTTGTACGAGGCGTATGCGCGGATGCTGGGTAAGAGGAAGGACGGGCCGTTGTTCGTCTGCCTGGCTACCGGCAACCGCTTGTCAAGCAATCTCGCGTGCCGCATGGTGGAACGAGCTTGTCGCATGGTGGGCATCGAACGGGTGATAACCCCGCACTCGCTGCGCCGGACGTTCGTCACATTGGCGCGTAACGCCGGTATCCCGGACAGGGACATCATGGCGTCGGGCGGCTGGTCGAGTGTGGCGATGCTTGACCGGTACGACCGTGAGCGTGCGAGCGTGGAACGTCACGCCGGGATAGCGTTGAGCGCATGGTTGGAAGATGCCGGTTCGGCGAATAATATGGTTTTCGGAGGATTTGGACAATGAGTGTCGAAAGGAGTGATGTGGCTATATCGGATATGGGCGTCCGGTTGGAGCGTGCGCCGCGCAGGTTGCCGACTGTCGAGTCGCGTGCGGAGTTCGAATGGCTTCGGGCGTTGGCTCCAAAGTGGTCGCGTCTCTCCACGATGACGCCGGACGGTGCGAAACGAGAAATCGAACGCCGATATCAGGGATGAGGCCGAGGATCATCATCTGTAAGGCGGAGGAATATTTGTGAGGTTGATTGTACGAGAACACGGCCTCCGGCGTTCATACGTCGGAGGCCGTGCGACTATTCGACCGGCTTAGCTCTTCTTGCGTTTCCGGCCGGTGGTCTTCTTCTTTTTCCTAGTGGTTTTGCAGGCCATGTGGACTCCTTTCCTGATATTCGGTGCTGTCACAGCTTGAATACTTGCGGCAGACGAACGGCAGTGTGACGATGTTCCAGTACGGTATCGTGCTGTCGCAGGCTATGGGCGTGTCGGCGGATAGCAGGTGGCCGACCTCGATGCTGTCCAATGTGCAGCTCAATCGTGGCGGCGTGCCTGTGGAACGGATTCTGATCTCCTCGATCACATGCGCGTGTGTGTTGTCGAACAGCTTCATCCTGTCGCGCAGCTCCATCAGCTCGAACTTGGAGTTGAGCAGGTCGATCAGGATACGAGTCCATTCGGCCTGTTCGTCATCCGTCAGATGCTTGTAATGCTGCGGCTGCCACGGGTGTTTCGGCGGCGTGCTGACGTTCACTGGTTCTCCTTTGGTTTGATGATGTTGGATTCTTCGCATTGGGTGAGCATCGAGCCGACCATGTAGGGCACGGTCTCGTTGCCGATGCGTATGCGCTCCTTGCGGTCGTGGTAGGCGTTGTTGAGGAACATTGCCGCGTGGGTAAGCTCGTGCGCAAGGATCTCCAACGTCAAGCTCTCCTTGGAGATGAACACGACGCAATGGGGCGAATCCGCGTAATCCGGGATACGGCTCTTCCCGCGGTCGAACAACCTGCCTGGCATGGTGACGCCCAGCGAGTCCTTGAAGTTCGCGTCCTTGACGGGGTAATCGTCGCTATTGGGCGCCTCGTACACGTAGTACAAGGTCGCGTCTCTTCTCATGTCGTTAAGCGTGTCGTACACGCGCACCTCAACGTCAAGGTTCACGCCGAGGGAGTCCACGGTGAGCGTGGTGCTCGCATACGGGAACGTTGCGGGGAATGTGAACGGTTCCAAGATTGTCCTTTCAGTAGGCGAGGTCGAACTGGATTCCCGTGGACGGCTGGTAGATGAAACGCTGGATGAACCAACCGACACCCTTGGCCGTGAACACGGCATACGGTTTCGCGTGCTTCTGGGTCGGCACGACCTGACGTAAGTAGCCGGGTTGTGTGGCCTTGACCGTAGGCTTGTTGCTGTGCTTCTCCAGGTAGCCGTTGTCCCGGAGAAGTTGGAACACGCGGGTCATGGTCATGGTCTTGTCAAGCTCGGCGAAGTTGCGGGAGGCGTCGCGGATGGTCATGGTTCCGTCAGCGGAAACAAACGATCGCCCCAACGCCGCGTAGGGGCGTTGCTGGCTGATGGTTTTGGATTGCGAGTCCACTTCGCATGCAAGCTGCCGTACTTCGTGCTCGGCTTTGGCGAGTCGCCGGTCGCGTTCCTCGATCTTGCGTTGCGCGGCCAGCAGTGCGCGGGCGATAAGATCATCGTCCGTGTCCCCTGGCAGCTCCCTGACGGCGGCGCCGTCGTGGAAGTAGGAGTCGAGAGCTTCGGCGCATTCACGCTGATAGGTGACGATATTGCCCCTTACCTCATCATCCTTGAGTCGGCTGGTGTCGATAGTTGCCAGCCACATGGTCAGTGTCTTTCGGTTGATGCCGAACATCTGATATGTCTTGCCGTCAGCGCCAGTCGTTGCCATCATGGCAGTAACTGCCCATGGTTGACGGTTAAGCCTGCGATATTGAGCCGTATAGTCGATGCCCATGCCTTCGCACAGGGGTTTCAACGCCACGTAATAGTCGTCGTCGGCTCCACGGCGTGCGATCAGCTCGCTCCCGTGGAACGGGATGGTTTCGGTCTTCTCGATATCTGTGGTCATCATTGTCTCCTTACAGTGTCTTCTGCAGTTCACTCATTGGATTGCGGATCCACTCTCGTGTTCTCATCGATAGTGCCGAGGATCATGCTGATATCGTCGAGTCTGACAACCATATCGTCGCGGCAAACATGGGAATGATCGCTGGTTACAACATCAACCTGTGCGAGATGCGCGAAACCGTGTTCATCAACACCTTTCCACTCACCCCAAAAGTGCTCCCATGTTTTTACCGGCGAGTGTTTCAGCCAGACTTCCACGAAATCAACGTCCATATCGAGCTTGTCGTAGTGCATAATCGGATTCCTTTCAGGCTGCGAGCCGATGTTCCTGCATGGATGTGTATACGGTGTCGAACATGAGACGGTCGGCCTCCGTGTATGCGTAGACGGTTCTGATCCGACCTTTGACCTCGATATCGGTTTTCATCGGGTCATGGCCATACTTGTCCCTGTATGCGTGCTTGAGTTTTTTGCCGAACACGCTTTGCGTTGACTTCAATTCGGCATCACTCAATCCTTTTTCCTTGAGATAATCGGCCACGGTCAAAGGTCGGCGCCCCGGATCGATCTCGGGAAGCTCGCCGAATTCGTCGGCGATGACGATACGCGCCTTCGCCTCCAAATAGTCCGGGTGGACGATGCCCTTGGCGAGCTGCAGCAGGCTCAATCGGTTCATGTGTTCTTCGTGAGCGGTAATCCGCATGCTTTCGGACTGGTATCGTCCGGTATGGATGATCTGCGGGATCACTTCATGGTTGACCCAACGCTGGAACCGGATGATCATATTGCGCACAGTTTCATCCTTGACGGCTCCAGGACGTCGATTGTTCAACGCGTGGATAAGTCCGGGAAGCGTAATGACGCTCATTTCCTGCGGCCCGCCGGGGGTGGGCACAATGTGCCTACCCTTTTCATCGTCGTCAAGGCTTCGAAGCATATCCTTGGCCGATTCGTACCCAAGTTTCTTGGCGACCGGAGACGCAATGAATACCGGTTCCACGGTATTCACATCGAGCGCGACGATATTCTCACCTTCGAAATTAAACGTGAGTTCACTGTTCATGATCTGTTCCTTTCTATTGAATTGGTCACTTTCCTTGAACTTTGGGCATGTCCCACACGTTGTTGACCATGCGTGCGCTGCGCCCGTACACGTCGCCCAACCGGTAGAGCTTGTGCCCGTCCTTGATGTCAACGGGTTTGATGTCGCCTTCGCAGACCCATTTGCGGAGCGTGTTTGGCTTGACGACGATCCCCTGCAGTGCGAGCAATTCCAGGAGTTGGGTCTGGGTCGCGGTCGTGTTGTCGGACAGGAGACGGTCGTGTTGGCGTTTGCGCAGGTAGTTGACCGTCCATGTGTTGCGGCAGTAGTCGCAGCGGACCTCGGTGGCGCTGACTCCGGCGGACAATTGGTGGTCGCAGGACGGTGCGGGGCATGGTCCGAGCAGCACCTTCTCCTCGTCCGGTGAGTCGAGGAGCCGTCGCGCGCGCCCGGTCGCCGCGTGGAACTGCGGGATGTACGCGGGTGTGGCCTCATGGTCGCGCAGCCCGGAGATGTGACGGTTCAGGCGTTGGATCATCACGTCCAGCGGGTCGTCCCACCGGTATCCGAGGTTGGTGGACTGCAAGTATACGTGCAGCAGGATTTCCAGTCCATCGTTGCCGTGCTCGTCGGTCTCGTATAGGAGCGTGTGGATGGGTTGGCGCATCGGGTCGGTGCTGACCGTTCCGCCGCCGCCCTGACCGGTTTTGCCGTACGCCTTGTTCAGGCGGTATTCGAGGTCGGCGACGTGACGTGTCAGCCATTTGATGTCGTCGTTGAAACTGGTCCAACAGTAGTCGCAGACGATGTGATCGCCGCTGGTCGGATGGATGCAATGGGATACGGAGCAGACCGTACTGGCCATCTGATGCCTTTCCGAGCAGGCTTGCGCCAGCTCTCTGTCATCTTGATGGTGTGGTTGGTTGCTCTAGGCCCACAGCGTAACATGATTCGTAACGCTGTGGGCCGGTTTTAAGGGTTTTCTTTTCAGAACAATGGTCCCGTATCCGGTTCCACCTGCCTGCCCTCGGCACGCATCCGTTTGCGGATGTCCCGGATCAGTTGGATCGGCGCCTTCGTTTCCTTCCGGCACTCCTCGTCCGTATACCCGGCCAGCAACTGTTGTTCGATCAGCTTTTCACGGCTTCTGTTCACCATGATTCACCTCCTCCCAGTCTCCGCTCCACCTCGCGGCCGATATCATCACACGCGCGGTCAACGCACTTGGCGCACAGGTAGAAACCGTCGTACAGATGCAGGTGTTCGGTTGATCCGCAGTCGATGCACTTGTATTCCAACCGGCTGTCGTTGATTCTCGCGTACTTGTACTGGCTCATAGTTCGCTCACTCCCGCTCCGAGTGCCGCGGTAATAAACCCTGCGACAATCCACATGCCCAGCAATGACACACCTTGAGCGTTGTTCAAGTCGAGCGCTCCGCAGATCCAGCAGAACGTGACCACTACGGTCATCATGTCGAACAGGCTCACGCCTATGGCGGCGAATATCATCATGACCGTTCTCACAGGTTGTCGCTCCCGTCCGCCCGACTCCAATCGCAGCTCACGCCACCGTCATGGAACCGGACGCAATGCACACGGCGCGTATCCTCCAAGGTCACGTCACCCTCCCATTGGATCGACGGCTCCGAAGCCACAGTCCCGCATGTGAGCGCGAGCGTCAACGCCAACGCAAGCGCCGCCACAGTCGCCAGAATGATGACGGTCACCGTCATAAACGCCGGATGATCGTAGGCGAAAACGGTTAACTCTTTCAACCATTTGTCCAATCGTTTCAACACAGCTTGTTCCTTTCGCTGATGAGCTTGTCCAACAGCTTGTCGAGTTGTTCGGTCTTTTTCCGGCCCAGTCTTGGAGGCTGGTATATGCCCTTGCGCGTGCGATGCTCGCATTCGGTGGCGCACATGGCGCACCCCAGGCAGACCGGACGATGGCATTTGCTGCAATAGTGGGGGCTGTCTTCAACGGTGGCTGTGCCGCATGCGGCGCAGACGAACACTTTCACCCAGTTCCTGGCGTACTCATCCATCCCCGCATGAAACGCCACCGCCTTCGTGTCTATCGGTGGGATAAGCATAATTCCTCCAGACATTCCGGGCAGTAGTGTCCAATCGCACCGCTGGGCCAGTAGAACTGTTTCCATCCGAGATCCGTTACGGCACTGTTGGCGTCCAATACCCTGTGGAACAGATTCTCCCCGTTTTGGGAAAGCGTCATACCACACCCGTCGCATCGGACGGAAAAGCGTAAAACCGGGCTGGGGATGTTGCTTTTTCTACCGTCCCAATCGCTGTAATCGTAAACCTTGACGGTCGTACAGCTCATGGTCGCATCACCTTCCTCTCCGCGCATTCAGGGCAAATGTGCCTCGGATCGCCGTCCGGTTGCTCGTATCGATGCCATCCGAGTGCTTCGGCGGCGAAGTCAGCATCCTCGTCGCAAGTGAAGTACCGGTTGTCGTCGCCTTTGGTCAGCTTCTTCCAACATTTGTCGCACATTACCGCTGGAACGAACACGGTTGCGAACGTGTACATGTCACATCACCGCTTTCCGTGCCGCTTCCAGGACGAGTCTTGCGAAGTGCTTCGCTGCAGCGGTCTCAACCTGCCCGTCAGTCATGGTGTCCTCCCAGTCGCCCAAGGTGTCGAAGAACGCCGTGATGGATTCCTCCGTCATGAGTTCCTTGAGCTTGTCCGCGACGGCCTCGACCTGCTCGTTGCAGGGTTCTGCTGTACGCCCGCGAACATACGCCTTGATCCGCGTATCACGGTCATACGGTGCGGCGTATACAGGTGCCGGCTGGTAGATTGTCTCGGCTTCATTCCGTGCGATGCTCATAGCATTGCCTCCATTCCGGCCTTCCACATGCGACGCATCTGCGCCCGATGCAGCCGAAGCCACATCTCCTCGTCGCTGATGCGTTTGTGCTGCCAATCGTCCAATATCGGCCTCTCATCCTCGTACAGGTCGCGTCCGTTCTCGTCCGGCCGGTCGCCTCTCAGCGTGGCGTACATCGCGTCCAACACCTCGTCGGGAGGTTCCATTTCAGCGAGCCATGTCGCGCCCTCGATGAAATCATGTATCTGCGGTATGTTGCCGAGATAATTATTCTCGGGCGTAGCGGTATCAGGGTATCGTTCGACGGTCTCGTTAACGGCCATCTCTTCAAGCCTGCTCATCAGCACTCCTTTGTCTTGTATGGGTTAGTGAATCCGTCTACGATGACTTCCACGTCCGGGTCCGGGCCGTCCGCGTACTCCCCGTTCCAGCCCTCGCCGCTGTGTGAGAAGGCGTATAAGGCTCCCTCATGCCATGCCTTGGCTTTCTCGGCGTTGAGCCATTCCCAGAACAGGCGCTCACGTTCCCCACGAGTGGTATCGGTGGTCTCGTAAGCGCTGGCGAATGCGTCGCACACCTGCTGGTCAAACAGCACGCTCGGCTTGCACTCCGTCATCAGTCCTCGCTTTCCGAAATGAATTTCAACGGGAGTCGTTCAGGCCCGAGATCGCGCACGACGACCTCCCAATTCTCATAGGTGTAGCCGGTACTCCACATCGCACCATGCGGTCGGCTCCAATTCGTGCAGATGTCACCGTCGTTGCACAGCACCTGGTCGCTGGTGGCCGTGATGTACAATCCCTTCTCCTCCGGTTCCTCCGGCAATTCGATTGCCTCCTCAACGCCGTCCCAGCGCCAAATGTGCAGATCCTTCATGCCGGCACACTCGTCGCCCGCATGGCCGCGAATGCACCATGCTGGTCTCTTGTTTGCCGTCAACCACTCGTCGGCACACAAAGTCACGTCGTCGCACTGCTTTTTGAGCGTGCAGACGAATTTTCTGTCTGACGGTAATGACTCAATTTCAAACGTGGCGATGTCGCCCGGACGCGCCTCGGCGAGCGTCACCTCGTGCAACGGTCCCGCCACCGGCGTCGCCTCCGGTTCGACCGGATACTTCACCAGAAGCTGATCGCGCAAGTCTTCGGCGTCAAGTTCGCTCATATCGACGGAGAATGAGACACCGATCTTGCGAAGGGTGAGGGTGTCATTGGCGAATACGGCTACTGTCATTGTTCTAGTCCTTTCATTGGTTGGTGTTGGAATCGGTGTCGGTCAGGATGCTTCGTTGATTTGCGTGACGCCGAAGAACTCACCGGCATCGTTGAACTTGCACCGATAGAATCTCAGTCCATCCGGATCGACGGTGCCGTTTTCGAGCGCTTCGTGTATGACCGGATCGGCGATGAAGTCCCGGTCAGTCGGTTCCGTTGCCATGGTTTTCCTCCCGTGCGATAAGGGTTTCCAGTTGGAGTAGAATTTGATGTTCGTTGCCGGGCGTCATCATGGACTTCCAGATTCGGCCGGCGTCGGCGTGATTATGGTCGGATAGCCATTGCAGGTATCCGCCCACGGTCATCGGGTTCGAGGTCGGTGTCATGGGGATGCTGTGCGCTATCGCGTCACGCGCGAACCACATGGCCTTCCTGAGGTCTTCTATGCCGTTCTTCTGCTTGTGGCGCCATAGGTATTGGATGAACTGGCCCCAATCCGATGAGTACCATCGGGACAGTTCGATGCATTCGAACGGCGCCGCATCCTTGTAATAATCGGGGTTGGTTGGGTCTGTCATTGATTGTCTTTCTCGTATGGGTTGTGCAGGTATTTGACCTTTGACTTGGTGGTTTCGTCTGGGCTGAGCGCGGCGCCAGCCTCGGCGCCCTGCTGCCAGGCGATCGCCATGAGCGCCTGCACGTCGTAATCCGGGCCGGACCGGTATACGGGACCGTGGTATTGCGGCGGGTCGGGACGTTCGATACGCCCCCAAGGCATGTCTATGACGGTCACCGGGCCTCCCCGTCTCGATCGTCCAACATAACCTCGTTCAGGGTTTTATCCTTCTGTGTGACGTTCACGGCCATGATGCTCCTTCCTGTACTGGTTCAGCTCCCTGTTCAGGCAGCCGCACGACTTGGTGTTGCCCTTGATGAGTGAGGTCCGCGGAACGCATGTCATGGTTCCGCAGTCGCACCGGCATTCCCATAGGGCGCATGAATGCGACCGGCCGGTGCGATACGGTCCCGCGTACCCGGTGACCGTCAACCGGCCGAAACGCAAGCCGGTCATATCCTTCACGTTGCCTGGCATCCGATGATCGCCCACCGGCTTACGTTTCGGCGGTTTGCGTTTCGGCGATCTGAGACGGTATTCATCCGCCATCCGTCTCACGGTCTCGTCGTAAACCTGATCCATCATCGTTCGCCTCCCGCCGTTATCCCGAACTTGGCCAGCATCCCGACCAGCATGCGGGCCTCCGCCTCGGTCAGATAGATCTGGCTCAGGTTCCACTCGCCTTTCTGGATGGAATACATCGGCTCCTCTCCGCCGAGCCTGCGCACTATAATCCCGTCGATCACGCCCGTCTCCTTTCGATCATCGCGGCGCATCGCCTGCCGCAGCAACAGTGTTTCAGACACCAGTAGCTGGTGATCGGACACCCGCAGTTACGGCAATGCAACACAACCCGCTGTCTCACGATTGTTGTCCGTATTGTGGTTTGTTCGTCCATGTCATGCAACCGCTTTCATGTCGGTTTGGGAGGTTCGCATGACCGTCGTCGTCCCGCCATCCGCATCCAGCAGGAGCAGGCCACGCCACGACCTGACCGGCACCTCCAGCGGATCGTCCCACGAATGCACCAGCCACCCTGCCTCATAGGCTTCCGCAGGATGCTCGTGGGCGTAACCGTGGCAGCCCGTCGAACCGGTTCCGCACAGTAGGATCAGGTTCTCCACGTTGTGAACGGCATCCTTCGAGGACTGGCTGCGCCGACGCCGGTGATGCCGGGACGCGGCGACCCCGTACAGGCTCCGCC
>OIIC01000442.1_pt1 | contig 11381 bp, 8 predicted proteins | sample 1582941 | NCBI WGS metagenome assembly OIIC01 (sample SAMN02674970, study PRJEB24791) | human gut metagenome, SKBSTL043 | isolation source: stool | host: Homo sapiens | place: USA | reverse complement strand
GATGAGAATTATAAGTTTGACTGGACTGAGGATCAGTTTAAGGAGTTGAAGGTTGGTACTTTGACATTGGACGAGGTCTTGGATGCTCACGGTAAGGCGACTGATGCCGAGTATAGTGATGCTTACGAGAAAGATAAACCAGATTTACTAGACCTTACCTATAGAAAAGAAAACACAGATGGAAACAACTATGTTCGTTTGACTTTCGAGCAAAAAGACGGTGTCTATGTTTTGAAATCTGCCTCAGCAACCTTCGACTATGATAAGGTCAAAGAAGTCGATGACTATCATAGCAACTGGACAAAAGATGACTATGAAAAGTTGTCTGTAGGTACACAAGCTGATTTGCTCAAGGGGACACGACTTTCTGAGGTTGTTGAAAAACACCCAGAGGCTAGTTTCACTTATCATGAAATGACACAAACTGAACAAGGCGATCTCACTCAGTCAGTCAGTCTTAGCTACCGTGATTATAATCCAGAAAGTGGAAAGGTAGATGCTGTTCGTTTGACCTTCGACTATGACAAACGTGAAAACGAGTACTTCTTAACAGACAAATTAGGCGAATAAGACTATTTTTTAGTAATTCAAGCTCAGGGTTGCCTGGGCTTTTTAGTATCAACAAAAGAGGATAAAATCTGGTATAATAAAATTGATTGATTTTTCAAGAAAGAAGTGTCACACATGAACATACAACAACTACGTTATGTCGTAGCCATTGCCAACAGCGGAACCTTCCGTGAGGCAGCCAGCAAGCTCTTTGTGAGTCAGCCTAGTCTATCAGTGGCTATCAAGGATTTGGAGCAGGAGCTGAATTTCCAAATTTTCACCCGTACAACGACGGGGGCTGTCTTGACCAGTCAGGGCATGACCTTTTATGAACGCGCGCTTGAGGTGGTTCGAAGTTTTGATAGTTTTGAAAATCGCTATCTTAATGCTTCTGAAAAGGGCAACCAGTTTTCGATTGCCAGCCAGCACTATGACTTTTTACCACCTTTGATTACGACTTTTTCAGAGCGTTACCCTGATTACAAGGATTTCCGTATCTTTGAGTCCACGACCATTCAGATTTTGGATGAGGTAGCCAAGGGGCACAGTGAGATTGGGATTATCTATTTGAATCGTCAAAATAGCAAGGGAATCCATCAAAATATGGACAAGCTTGGGCTTGAGGCTATTGATTTGATTCCGTTTAAAACGCATATTTATCTCCGTAAGGGCCATCCTCTGGCTAAAAAAGAAAGTCTTGTCATGGAGGACTTGGCGGCCTTGCCTACAGTGCGTTTCACTCAGGAGAAGGACGAGTATCTTTACTATTCTGAAAACTTTGTGGATACGTCAGATTCGTCTCTGATGTTTAACGTGACAGACCGTGCGACTTTGAACGGTATCTTGGAACGTACGGATGCTTATGCGACGGGATCTGGTTTCTTGGATGCGCAAAGTGTGAACGGGATTACGGTTATTCCGCTTGAGGATAACTTGGATAACAGGATGGTTTATGTCCGTCGCAAGGGGATTAACTTGTCATCTTGTGCTCTCAAGTTTGTCAATGTTATGTTTGACTACTTTGATACATACAAACCATAGGAGGACTTATGCGTAAGGTTGCGATTCCTTTGGCTATTCTGGCTCTGATTGGTTTGGATCAGTGGGTTAAGCATTGGGTTGTGGCAAATATTGCCCTTAACCAAGTTATCAAGGCTATTCCTGGACTTTTCAGCTTGACCTATCTACAGAACCGTGGTGCTGCCTTTTCCATTTTACAGGATCAGAAATATTTCTTTGTGATTTTGACGGTTCTAGTGATTGGTGCGGCTCTGGTTTATCTGGTTAAAAATTACCAGAAGAGTCTTTGGCTGGTGCTATCTTTGGTTTTGATTATCTCAGGTGGTATTGGCAACTTTATTGACCGTGTGCACTTGGGTTACGTGGTTGATATGGTTCAGCTTGATTTTATTGATTTTGCAATATTTAACGTGGCAGACTCCTATCTAACGTTGGGCGTACTGCTCTTGATTTTAATCTTATGGAAAGAGGAAAATGGAAGTCATCATTAAAGAGGCGGGAAACCGCCTGGACAAGGCTTTGGCAGATTTGACAGAATTGTCACGTAGTCAGGCCAATGAAGCGATTAAGGCTGGAACGGTCTTGGTTAATGGTAAGTCGGCAAAGGCCAAGTATGCGGTTAAAGAGGGTGATGTCATCACCTATGAATTGCCAGAAGAAGAGGTCTTGGAATACAAGGCTGAAGATATTCCTTTGGATATTATCTACGAAGATGCGGATGTGGCAGTGGTCAACAAACCTCAAGGCATGGTTGTCCATCCATCAGCTGGTCACACATCTGGTACCTTGGTCAATGCCTTGATGTATCATGTCAAGGACCTTTCGTCTATCAATGGTGTGGTTCGTCCAGGGATTGTCCACCGTATCGACAAGGATACGTCTGGTCTCCTTATGATTGCTAAGAATGATAAGGCCCACAATGCTTTGGCGGCGGAGCTTAAGGATAAGAAGTCCCTTCGTAAGTATGTGGCTATCGTGCATGGCAATTTGCCTAACGATCGAGGTGTGATTGAGGCTCCTATTGGGCGTTCAGATAAGGACCGCAAGAAGCAGGCAGTCACAGCTAAAGGAAAAACTGCAGTAACACGATTTACCGTTCTTGAACGTTTTGGCAACTATACTTTGGTAGAGTTGCAGCTGGAAACAGGTCGCACGCACCAGATTCGTGTCCATATGGCTTATATAGGTCATCCGGTGGCAGGAGACCCTCTTTATGGGCCACGCAAGACCCTCAAGGGCCATGGCCAATTTCTACATGCCAAGACCCTTGGTTTTACGCATCCTACGACTGGAGAATTGGTCGAATTTACAGCGGAAGAACCTGCTATTTTCAAGGAAACCTTGGAAAAGTTGAGAGAAGCTTAACAGTTATTAAACGGATAGTCTTTCTTGGGAGAGGCGTCCGTTTTTTTCTTGTAAAAGAGTCTGAAATTTGCTATAATTTACCTAATTGAATAAGTCCTTTAATCACTGTCCAGAGAGGCAGGCAAGGAGCCATGAGAAGTGTACGGGTGAACTGTGCTTATATTTTTGTGTATCTCCTTGTTTTCGAGGGGATTTTTTTGTATTTAGAAAGGTTCTTTTTATGAAGAAAAAAGAGATCGTCGATGACGTAACCATGAAACGTGCCATTACACGTATCACTTATGAGATTATTGAGCGTAACAAAAATCTCGACAAGATTGTCTTGGCTGGTATTAAGACACGTGGTGTTTATATTGCACAGCGTATCCAAGAGCGCTTGAAACAGTTGGAAAACCTTGATGTGCCATTGATTGAGCTTGACACTAAGGCTTTCCGTGATGATGTTAAGGCTGAGCAAGACACATCTGTTTTCCCTATTGAAATTGATGGTACAGATGTTATCCTTGTGGATGATGTGCTTTACACAGGTCGTACGATTCGTGCAGCTATTGATAATATCGTTAGCCATGGACGTCCGGCGCGTGTTGGTTTGGCTGTCTTGGTTGACCGTGGTCACCGTGAATTGCCAATCCGTGCGGACTATGTTGGTAAAAATATCCCAACAAGTGAGTCAGAAGAAATTGAAGTTTTGGTCGCAGAAGTTGATGGCAAAGATAGCGTCAATATTATCGATCCAAGCTAAGTTGACTGATAGATAGGCTAAAACGCCTTTTGTATCTTGTTAATTGAACACGGGCTAAGAGCTGTGTAAAATAGATAAATCTTCCTAGAAGCTAAAGCTTCGGCGTCAGATTTCCTAATTTTACTTTGCTCTTTATACGCCCTTTGTATCTTAATTTTAAGGAGTCCTTTGATATCGTGAATAACGTAAAATATGATGTGAATGATATGCCAAAACCTGGTTTATTGGTTGGTTTGTCATTCCAGCACTTGTTTGCCATGTTTGGTGCGACGGTGCTTGTGCCGATTTTGGTTGGAATTGATCCCGCTATTGCTCTTTTCTCATCTGGTTTGGGAACTTTGGCTCACTTGACGGTGACCAAGTACAAAATTCCAGCTTACATGGGTTCTAGCTTTGCCTATATTGCGGCTATGCAGACGCTTATGAAGACTGATGGAATTGCGGCGGTGGCTCAAGGTGCCATGGCTGGTGGTTTGGTTTACTTGCTTGTGGCTCTGATTGTTAAGTATGCGGGTAAAGACTGGATTGATAAGGTCCTTCCACCAATCGTGGTTGGTCCCATTATCATGGTGATTGGTTTGAACCTTGCGGCTAATGCAGTCAATGATGCAACAACTTTAAATAAAAGCTATAGTATCTATGCTCTATTGATTTCGATGGTCACCCTCTTTGCGGTTATCCTCTTTAACATGTATGGCAAGAAGATTGTCGGTGTCATCCCAATTTTGCTTGGTTTAGTTGTGGGCTATATTTTCTCAGCGGTTCTTGGTTTGCTGACAGGACATAGTTTTATCAATTTCTCAGAAGTAGCTGCAGCACATTGGATTCAAGTTCCAAACTTTGACATTCCATTTGTGGATTATAGCTTTAAGCTCTATCCAAGTGCGATTTTGACCATGGCTCCGATTGCCTTTGTGACGATGACCGAACACTTTGGTCACGTCATGGTTCTAAACAGTTTGACTGAGCGTGATTACTTCAAAGATCCAGGACTCGACCACACCCTTACTGGTGATGGTTTGGCACAGATTATCGCTGGTTTCTTTGGAGCTCCTCCGGTAACTTCTTATGGTGAAAATATTGGGGTTATGGCCCTCAGTAAGGTCTACTCAGTTTACGTTATTGCGGGCGCAGCAGTGATTGCGGTCTTGATGAGCTTTATTGGTAAGCTATCAGCACTCTTGCATTCTATTCCAACTCCTGTATTGGGCGGATTATCTATTGCCCTCTTTGGAGTTATCGCTGCTAGCGGTTTGAAAATTTTAGTTGAACATAAGATTGATTTTGATAATAAAAAGAATCTCTTGATTGCTAGTGTTATCTTGGTTTCTGGTATCGGTGGTTTGATGATTGACCTTGGTGGTCTTCAAATCACGGGTGTGGCAAGCTCAACTATTCTTGGTATCTTGCTCTACCAAATTTTGCCAGATCCTAAAAAAGGTAGCAAAGATTAGTCAATCAATTTAAAAGGAAAAACTATGGCGATTGCAGATGGAAAAGTGTCACTGAAACATTTGGTGACCATGGAAACCCTCACGAATGAAGAGGTCTTGGGCCTGATTCGTCGAGGTGGAGATTTTAAAAATGGCAGAGCTGATTTCCAGCTGGATCGACAGTATTTCGCTGCCAATCTCTTTTTTGAAAATTCAACACGAACACACAAGTCCTTCGAAGTGGCCGAGAAAAAACTTGGCTTGGATGTGATTGAGTTCGATGCTGGAACTAGCTCGGTAAATAAGGGTGAGACCCTCTATGATACCATTTTGACCATGTCTGCCTTGGGCGTTGACATCTGTGTGGTTCGCCACTCGGAAGTCGATTACTACAAGCAGTTGATTGATAGTAGGACTATTCAGACCTCTATTGTTAATGGTGGTGATGGTTCAGGGCAACACCCAAGTCAGTGTTTGCTTGACTTGATGACCATTTACGAAGAGTTCGGAACCTTTGAAAATCTTAAGATTTGTATTGCAGGTGACATTACGCATTCGCGTGTCGCTAAGTCAAATATGCAGATTCTCAAGCGTTTGGGTGCTCAGCTTTATTTTGCTGGTCCTGCAGAGTGGTACTCGAATGAGTTCGATGTCTATGGTCAGCATGTGGCTATTGACGACGTCATTGAGGACTTGGATGTTCTCATGTTGCTTCGTGTTCAGCACGAGCGTCATGGGGATGACAAAGGATTTTCAAAAGAAGACTACCATGCTCTCTATGGTTTGACTGAAAAACGTTATGCCAAGTTAGCTGATCAGGCGATTATCATGCATCCTGCTCCGGTTAATCGTGATGTGGAGATTGCTGATAGCCTGGTTGAGGCGCCTAAGGCTCGTATCGTTGCTCAGATGCAAAACGGGGTCTTTGTCCGTATGGCAATTATTGAAGCTATTTTAAATGGCAAAGCGTAAACTACGTTAACCGATTCCTGAGAGAATCAGACGAAAAAGAACATGGGCTAAATCTTTGAAAAGAGACAAATCTTCCTAGAGGCTAGAGCTTCTTTGTTAGATTTGATTTTCATTCAGATGTTTAACGCCCTTTGTATCTTAGTGAAAGGAACAATTTACTATAATGGCAAAACGTTTACTTATTTTGGAAGACGGCACTATTTTTGAAGGTCAGGCCTTCGGTGCTGATGTGGATGTGACGGGTGAAATCGTCTTTAATACTGGTATGACAGGTTATCAAGAATCTATCACAGACCAGTCTTACAATGGTCAAATTTTGACTTTTACTTATCCACTTGTTGGTAACTACGGCGTTAACCGTGACGACTATGAGTCAATTAAGCCAACGACCAAGGGTGTTGTTGTGTCAGAGGCTAGCCGTCGTGCCAGCAACTGGCGTAACCAAATGACCTTGGATGAGTTTTTGAAAGCAAAAAACATCCCTGGTATCTCTGGTATTGATACACGTGCCTTGACTAAGATTATCCGTCAACACGGTACCATGAAAGCGACTTTGGCTAATCCTGGTGACAGTATCGAGCACTTGCAAGATCAATTGCGTGCGACTGTTTTGCCAACCAACAATATTGAGCAGGTATCAACTAAGACAGCCTACCCAGCACCAGGTGTTGGTAAAAATATCGTTTTGGTTGACTTTGGTCTCAAGCACTCTATCTTGCGTGAGTTTTCAAAACGTGACTGTAACGTGACTGTTGTGCCACATGATATCACTGCTGAAGAAATTCTTCACCTTAATCCAGATGGTGTGATGTTGTCAAATGGTCCAGGTAACCCTGAAGATGTACCGTATGCACTTGATATGATTCGTGGCATTCAAGGCAAAATTCCAATTTTTGGTATTTGTATGGGTCACCAGTTGTTTAGTTTGGCGAATGGTGCCAAGGCCTACAAGATGAAGTTTGGTCACCGTGGATTTAACCATGCGGTTCGTGAAATTGCGACTGGTCGTGTTGATTTCACCAGCCAAAACCATGGTTATGCCATTGACCGTGAGACACTTCCAGATTGCCTCATGGTAACACACGAAGAAATTAACGATAAGTCAGTTGAAGGTGTTCGTCACCGTGACTTCCCTGCATTCTCAGTGCAATTCCACCCAGATGCAGCACCTGGTCCACACGATGCTAGCTATCTCTTCGATGAGTTCTTGGAATTGATTGATGCTTTCCAAGCTGAAAAAGCACGTCGTTAATTGCAACTGTCTAGTGACTATAGTGGGGTGTGACTCTTGTTCGCCCCAGTCTACTACCTTATTTAATGACAACCAGAGAGTTGTCAAATAGAAAGGAGAAGATACAGGTTCACGGAAGTGAACACGCCCTAAGGACTGTGTGAAAAAGATAAACGGTGACTAGACGCTTGGGCGTCGTCGTCACGTTTCCTATTTTCACTGGGTCCTTAACGGGCTTTGTATCATAAATTATGCCTAAACGTTCTGATATTAAAAAAATTATGGTTATCGGGTCTGGTCCTATCATCATTGGTCAGGCTGCTGAGTTTGACTACGCTGGTACGCAAGCCTGCTTGGCCTTGAAAGAAGAAGGCTACAGTGTTGTTCTTGTTAACTCTAACCCTGCGACTATCATGACTGATAAAGAAATCGCAGACAAGGTTTACATTGAACCAATTACGCTTGAGTTTGTCACACGTATTCTTCGTAAAGAGCGTCCTGATGCCCTCTTGCCAACACTTGGTGGACAAACTGGTTTGAACATGGCAATGGAATTGTCAAAAGCTGGTATTCTTGAAGAGCTTGGAGTAGAGCTTTTGGGAACAAAATTGTCTGCCATTGACCAAGCCGAAGACCGTGACCTCTTCAAACAATTGATGGAAGATTTGGAACAACCTATTCCTGAATCTGAAATCGTCAATACGGTTGAAGAAGCAGTTGCCTTTGCGACAGAAATTGGCTACCCAGTTATCGTTCGTCCAGCCTTTACCCTTGGTGGTACTGGTGGTGGTATGTGTGCCAACGAAGAAGAACTTCGTGAAATCGCTGAAAATGGCTTGAAATTGTCACCAGTAACACAATGTTTGATTGAACGTTCTATCGCTGGTTTCAAGGAAATCGAATATGAAGTTATGCGTGATGCCGCAGACAATGCTCTTGTGGTATGTAACATGGAAAACTTTGACCCAGTTGGTATTCACACAGGGGACTCAATCGTATTTGCCCCAACGCAAACCTTGTCAGATATTGAAAACCAAATGCTTCGTGATGCCAGCTTGAAGATTATCCGTGCCCTTAAAATTGAGGGTGGTTGTAACGTACAGTTGGCTCTTGACCCTAATAGCTTCAAGTACTATGTTATCGAAGTAAACCCACGTGTGTCTCGTTCATCAGCCCTTGCCTCAAAAGCAACTGGTTACCCAATCGCCAAATTGGCAGCCAAGATCGCTGTTGGTTTGACACTTGATGAAATGATTAACCCAGTCACTGGTACAACTTATGCTATGTTTGAACCAGCTCTTGACTATGTGGTTGCTAAGATTCCGCGTTTCCCATTTGATAAATTTGAACACGGGGAACGTCGTCTTGGTACTCAAATGAAAGCAACTGGTGAAGTTATGGCTATCGGTCGTAACATCGAAGAGTCACTTCTTAAAGCCTGCCGTTCACTTGAAATCGGTGTTTACCACAATGAAATGCCTGAGCTTGCGGACGTCACAGACGACGCCTTGGTTGAAAAGATTGTCAAAGCTCAAGACGACCGTCTCTTCTACCTTTCTGAAGCCATCCGTCGTGGTTATACTATTGAAGAATTGTCAGAGTTGACTAAGATTGATATCTTCTTCCTTGATAAATTGCTCCACATCTTCGAATTGGAACAAGAATTGGCTACTCACGTAGGCGATGTTGATGTTTTGAAAGAAGCTAAACGTAACGGTTTCTCTGATCGTAAGATTGCTGATCTTTGGAATCAAACAGCTGACCAAGTTCGTGCGACACGTTTGGAAAATAACATTGTTCCTGTTTACAAGATGGTTGATACCTGTGCGGCTGAGTTCGAGTCATCAACACCATATTTCTACTCAACTTACGAGTGGGAAAATGAATCAATCAAATCTGATAAAGAATCTGTCATCGTTCTTGGTTCAGGTCCTATCCGTATCGGACAAGGGGTTGAGTTCGACTATGCGACAGTTCATTCTGTGAAAGCTATCCAGGCTGCAGGTTACGAAGCTATCATCATGAACTCTAACCCTGAGACAGTTTCAACAGACTTCTCAGTTTCAGATAAACTTTACTTTGAACCATTGACTTTTGAAGACGTGATGAACGTTATCGAATTGGAACAACCTAAGGGTGTCGTGGTTCAGTTTGGTGGACAGACAGCCATCAACTTGGCAGAGCCATTGTCTAAAGCTGGTGTGAAAATCTTGGGTACACAGGTTGCTGACCTTGACCGTGCCGAAGACCGTGACCTCTTTGAACAAGCCCTTAAAGATTTGGACATTCCACAACCACCAGGACAAACAGCGACAAACGAAGAAGAAGCGGTTGAAGCAGCTCGTAAGATTGGCTTCCCAGTTCTTGTTCGTCCATCATACGTTTTGGGTGGACGTGCCATGGAAATCGTTGAAAATGAAGATGACCTTCGTTCTTACATGCGTACAGCCGTTAAGGCAAGTCCAGACCACCCAGTCCTTGTTGATAGCTATATCATCGGACGTGAGTGTGAAGTGGATGCCATCTCTGATGGTAAGGATGTCTTGATTCCAGGTATTATGGAACACATCGAGCGTGCAGGGGTTCACTCAGGGGACTCAATGGCAGTTTACCCACCACAAACCCTTTCTAAGAAAATCCAAGAGACTATCGCTGACTACACTAAACGCTTGGCTATTGGTCTTAACTGTATCGGTATGATGAACATCCAGTTCGTTATTAAGGATGAAACAGTCTATGTTATCGAGGTTAACCCACGTGCCAGTCGTACCGTACCATTCTTGTCTAAGGTGACTGATATCCCAATGGCTCAAGTTGCTACAAACTTGATTCTTGGTAAATCATTGGCTGAGCAAGGTTACAAAGATGGTCTTTACCCAGAAAGCAACCATGTCCATGTCAAAGCACCAGTCTTCTCATTCACAAAATTGGCTAAGGTAGATAGCCTCCTTGGACCTGAAATGAAATCAACTGGTGAAGTTATGGGTACAGATGCGACTCTTGAAAAAGCGCTCTACAAAGCCTTTGAAGCATCTTACCTCCACTTGCCAACCTTTGGTAATGTTATCTTTACTATTCATGATGATACTAAAGAAGAAGCCCTTGACTTGGCTCGTCGTTTCGACGCTATCGGTTATGGTATCTACGCCACTGAAGGAACAGCCAAGTTCTTGAATGAACACGGGGTTCACGCAACGCTTGTTAACAAATTGGGTGAAAATGACGATAACGACATTCCAGCCCTCGTTCGTACAGGTAAAGCGCAAGCTATTATCAATACGGTTGGTAACAAACGTACTTATGACGAAGACGGAGCAGCTATCCGTAGCTCAGCTATTGAAGCTGGAATTCCACTCTTCACAGCGCTTGACACAGCAGATGCTATGGTGCGTGTGCTTGAAAGCCGTAGCTTTACAACAGAAGCTATCTAATCACGAAATAAAGTCTCAGCTTTGCTGGGGCTTTTTTTTTGAAGACAAAGTTTTCTTTTGAGACTTTTCTTAAGTGATGGCGGACGTCAGCGACCTTCTGCGAAGTTCCATGACTAAGTTTTGAGCCGAAAGTCTCAAAACTTCCGAACGTCTGAAACTAATCGTTTCAGACGTTTTTATCACTGCGAAAAATCTCGGTATAAGCTTACTAGGTTCGCAAAATCTATTTCATATTTAAAAATAGTTTAATTATGTTCTGAGTCTCAGCCTTACTGGGGGCTTTTTTCTTACACAAATGTAAGCTATCAAATTAAAATGAAAGCTAAGACTATGGTTTTGTTTCCTAAGATTCTGCTATACTAGAAACATGATTATTACCACATCTTTACGTGAAAATGAGACCTTGATTGCGCGTGCCCAAGAACTAGCTCACGAGTTAGGAGTTGACTACCAGCCTCGTCGCAAGTTATCCTTGGCGAAATGTTTAGAGCGATTTGGCCCCTTTTATCTTCTATATAAAGACAGATTGTCTTTTGTCAATGAGGATGGCAGTGAGCTGTCCTTTCATCCAGATACGGCAGTTCTTCGGATTAAGGCGCCACACGATGCTCTAGTCAATCTTTTGGGTTCGTCTAGCA
>OIIC01000439.1_pt1 | contig 11416 bp, 7 predicted proteins | sample 1582941 | NCBI WGS metagenome assembly OIIC01 (sample SAMN02674970, study PRJEB24791) | human gut metagenome, SKBSTL043 | isolation source: stool | host: Homo sapiens | place: USA | reverse complement strand
GTGCTCTTCCGATCTGCGCGCTGAAGCAGACGGAATATTGCACCATCGAGCTTAAGACCGTATACCGGCAGAATGACGGAGACTTCCTGGAACTGCTGAACCGCATCCGTGAGAACCATTGCGACCCGCAGGTGCTGGAAACGCTGAACCGCCGCTACATCCCCGGTTTCCAGCCTCGGAAAGAGGAAGGATATATCCGTCTGGTCACCCATAACTATCAGGCGCAGCGTATCAACAGCTACGAGCTGGAACAGCTTCCGGGACGTTCCTATGCGTTTCGTGCTACTGTCGAGGGGAAGTTTCCCGAATATTCATACCCCACGGACGAAGTTCTCGAACTGAAAGAAGGCGCTCAGGTGATGTTCGTGAAGAACGACTCTTCCGGCGAGCACCGCTACTACAACGGTATGATTGGTGAGGTAACCTCCGTTTCTGCCGGCAGTATCGAGGTACGCGCCAAAGACAGCGGGGATACTTTTCTGTTGCAGGAAGAGGAGTGGACGAATGCAAAATACGTCTTGGACGAAGACAGCAGGGAGATTGTAGAAGATATTGAAGGTACTTTCCGGCAGTTTCCCCTGAAACTGGCGTGGGCCATTACAATCCACAAGAGTCAGGGGCTTACGTTTGAACGTGCCATTATCGACGCCAGCGCATCCTTTGCACATGGGCAGACGTATGTGGCACTGAGCCGTTGCAAGACGCTGGAAGGCCTGGTGCTCAGCGCACCGCTTTCGGCAAAGGCTGTTATCAGCGACCGTGCCGTAGACCGGTTTACGGAAGAAGCCCGCCGGAACGAACCGGACGAAAACCGCTTCCATTCACTGCAACGTGCCTATTTTCACGGGCTGCTGTCGGAACTGTTTGATTTCCTGCCGCTGGCACAAGCGTTGCAGCGCTATGTACGGCTGGTCGATGAACATCTTTATAAACTCTATCCCAAGCAGCTTGCCGCCTACAAAGAGGCGGTGGAGCGTTTCCGCGAAAAGGTGGTAAAAGTGGCGCAGAGGTTCGGCATACAGTACAACCGCCTGATTGACGCCGCACAGGATTATGCTGCGGACGAAACCCTGCAGGAGCGGATTGTTGCGGGAGCCGGTTACTTTAAAGATGAAATGGCGCTTTTGTATCCCGTATTGATAGGGCCACGCGCTCTTGCCACGGATAATAAGGTGCTGAAGAAGCAACTGAATGCAGCCAAAGAGGAACTGAATACACTTTTCCTGTTGAAAGACGGGCTGCTGGCATACATAACGGAACACGGATTCCGCACAGCCGGGTATTTGAAGCGGAAAGCCATACTGTCTATCGGCGAGCATGCTGTCTCCGGCAAAGAGGACTTGAAGCGGAGAAGCATGCCGGATACGGTGGAGAAGAACATGCAAGACCGCAAGAGGAAAGAAACGATGGCATCTTCCGTTCAAGTGCCCTCGGACGTACTGCATCCCGAACTATACGACCGCCTGGTGGCTTGGAGAAATACGGAAGCAGCCCGTTTGGGGCTGCCGGTCTACACGGTCATCCAGCAAAAGGCCATTTTGGGCATCAGCAACCTGTTGCCTGCCGATAAGGACATGCTTGTCCGCATCCCTTATTTCGGGAAGAAAGGGGTAGAGAAGTACGGAGACACCATTCTGGAAATAGTATATGCGTACTGCAAGGAGAAAGGATTGGCAGAGCCGGAGCTTATGCTTTAGTATGGTCGAACCGCTGTATCTGATTATATCAGTCTGTGATGTTTACGGTTAGAACGGCGTCCGGTTGCCCTGCTGTACTTCGATGCGTATGCTGAATGCACCGTTGGCGGATTTCATTTCAAATGCTCCCTTGAAGTTGTTCTTCTCCCACGGCAATGCCGAACGGTTGGGAACTTTCCAGCCGTCCTTGTCGTACTCGCCGTATGTATTGATACGCATTCCGTTCTTCAGTTTGAAGCTGCCCATTTGCAGGTTCTCCGGCGATGACCAGAAGCCCGTCAGCCCAAACGGATTCATGCTGTAAACGGTGGCGTTGGTGAGCGAGAACACATTTGAAAGCCCCTGCGAGTAGGTCGCGTCCGGGTTGAGACGGAATATCCGGCTGTAGTCTTTGCTTGCATCCGGTATTTCCAACGTAAACCGGGGCAGGCGGGGAGCTTCCATTCTCATGAGGCTCATGTCCAGGAGAAAGCCGTCATAATTCTTCGTTTCGGGTAGGAATGTCCCTTCGGGCGGCGTACCGTCGGGCAGGCTATGGGAGCGTATGCTGTCGCCCTTCGCTTCGGTTTGGGCGTGCAGTGAAACGACGCTTGCCAGTAGGGCGATGATAAAAAAACAAACTTGTTTCATGATTGGGCACGGTTATTGTTTTCTTCTCAGACAAAGATAATCCTTTCCGTCAATTTTCTGAAACTTCTTTATATTATTTCTTATTCTTTATACTATCAGTTTATAGCCTATCCCCCGCACGTTTACGATGCGTATGCGGTCGTCTTGCGCCAGCTTGTGGCGCAGCTTCGTTATGAATACATGCAGGCTGCGGGAGTTGAAGAAGCTGTCGTCTCCCCAAAGGTCGAGCAGTACATTCTGGGTATTGACCACCTGATTGCGGTTCTCGCAGAGGCGCTTCAGTATTTCCGATTCGCGGTGTGAGAGTTCCATTTCCGTATCGGCGTGCGGAGCAGCACCGGTTCCTGTATACGACAGCCGTTGTGTGACGGGGTTGAACCGGTAATTGCCTATTTCAAAGTCGGTGGCCTCTTTGGGAGCAGGTTCCGTAAAGTTGAAAGCCTTGCCCGCCAGCGATTTGATACGGATAATCAGTTCCTGCATGCCGAAAGGTTTCTTCAGATAATCGTTGGCGCCGAGTTCAAAGCCCTCTACAACGTCATTGATGGCAGAGCGTGCAGTGAGGAAAAGCACCGGCGTGTGCTTGTCGGTCTGGCGGATGCGGCGTACCATTTCGAAGCCGTCCATACGGGGCATCATGACGTCTGCCACCAGCACATCGGGGCGCAGGTCGAAGAACAGGCGCAACCCCTCTTCGCCGTCGGCAGCGGTGTGGATAATGAAACTTTGCCCTTCCAGCGTGTCCTTTATAATCATGGCGAGGGTCTCTTCATCCTCAACCAGCAATACTTTTATTTTATCCATGACATCCTTGTCTTTCTTGTTATTCTTGTTTATTATGTAATATCTGTATGTACTCCGGGGATATATTCCTGTTTCTCCTAAGTAAACTTCCGTTTCCGCCGGGAGAAACTTCCGTTCTCATTAGGGGAAACGACAGTTCCCTTTAAAGGAAACGCGCGTTCCCCTTAAGGGAAACCGGAGTTTCTTCCGGGGGAAACGGACGGGTACTCCTTTTATCCGTTCGGAAATCTCAGAGTGAACGTGCTTCCTTTGCCCGGTTCGCTCTTTACCGTTACGCTTCCGCCGTGCTTTTCGGTCATGGTCTTGACATAGAACAGACCGAGGCCGTAGCCCTTCACGTTGTGCAGATTGCCGGTGGGAACGCGGTAGAACTTATCGAATATGTGGCTCTGCTTTTCGGGAGCGATACCTGTTCCACGGTCACTGATGGCGATTTCAACAAACTCTCCTTGTTCGGCAGAGGCGGTTTGCCGGCAACGGATGTTTACGTCCGCTGCTTCGGGCGAGTATTTTATGGCATTGTCAATCAGGTTGCTGATGATGTTGCTGAAGTGCGTACGGTCTGCCGTGAGGGTAAGTCCGGCAGGCTCGATGTCCGTAGAGATATGCACGGGCTTCTCCGCCTTCAATTTATGCTGCTCGATAAGCGGTTCGAGAATGCTTTCCATGGACAGCGGTTCCGGATGCAGGCGGAAGGTCTTGCGGCGTTCCATGCTCATGGAGAGTATCTGCTCGACAAGTCCGCTGAGCCGTTGCAACTGCTCCTGGCAGATGCGCAGATACTTGTCGCGTTGTGCCTTTTCTTCCGCCTGGTTAAAGTTCAGCAGGGCATCGTTGGCGGCATAGGCTACGGCGATAGGGGTTTTCAGTTCGTGGGTGATGTTGTTGGTAAAGTCGCTTTTCATCTCCTCCAGCGTCTTTTGCTGCAAGATGGTGCGGATAAGTATCCAGAACGCGAAGCAGAGGATGATGAGGATAACGAACGAGGTAGTCAGAATGCCCGACATCTGCTTCAGCACCAACGGGGTAACGGGTTCCATCCAAAGGCGGTAGCTCTGATGGGTACTGATGTCGAAAGCGTACTCGTATAGCTTGGCTTCGGGGCTTGGAACGTATCCGGGAGTACCGGCCACGGCAAGCGTGTCTGTAAACGTATGGGGAGATGCTTTGTCGTTTGTATAGATATGCTCCAGGCGATGGGGCAGCGTGATGCCCCGGTCTTTGAGCTGAAAGGTGAGCAGGCTGTCGTATACAAGGACATCAGGGTCGGAAATGACATCCAGGCCGGAGTGCAGGCCGCGCTGGAAATATGTGGCGAGTTCCAGCATGCTGTTCTGGTCGCGCAGAATAACATCCAGCCCGCTGTTTGCCCTCAGTGCGGCTTGGGGCGGAACATCGGTGTCTTTTATGGCGGCTTCCAGCTTCTTTTGGGCTGAATCGGCATTCAGCCATTGAGCCTTGTTCCGGTCTTTGTTCCGTTCTATGAAAAGTACATCGTCGGAGTCCGGGACGGCGATGCCATCACGGGTGATAATAGCCTGTACGGAGGAATTGTCCGAGATACTCATCAAAAGGGTGTCGCTCTTTTGATGAATGACCTGCTGGTCGGAGGTTTCTTCTTTCCGGCCGTTGCGGTCTATGCTGGTGGTGCTGTGTACATAGGTTTTGTTTTGCGTTCCGTCTTTCTCGAATCCGGCGGATACGCTCACTGTCCCATGGTCGGCACTGTCCTTGCGCATCCTTTCCACACGCAGCATCATTTCGTTATAGTCGCTCATGCGCATGGCTTCTATGATGTTGCGTTCCAGGTCGTTGCGCATGGTGCGGTACAGCCCGCCGAGCCAGTAGGCCTGGTAGGAGAAGATACCCGCCAAAGACAGGATAACGAGTATGGCAATGTATTTCAAAGGCAGTTTCATGGTGGTTCCTTGATATTTGTGCAGGCAAAGATAAGGAGTTATGGTGTGCGGTGTATCGTGCGATAAGACTAAATAACACTTCCGGTAACAGTAGATAACACTTGGTAAGCAGGCGATAACACAAAGTCGGGCGGGTAATGCCGTACTTTGCGGTGTGAAAACGAATTAAAACATCAAATACAATAAATTAAAGCATCGAATACGTATGAAACGATTTTATCTGTTATCTGTAATCAGCACTTTTTAGTGCCGGTATCTCCGCCCAGGAAATCACCGGCGGAGAACGTACCCTCAGCGCCGACAGCATCATTACCTCGGATGCCCGCCTGGACAGTATCTACCAAAGCCTGCCCGAAGTGATGATTACCGGCGAACGCCCCGTAGTCAAAGCCTCGCAAGGCAAACTGGTGTATGACTTGCCGCGGCTTATCCGCGACCTGCCCGTGGACAATGCCTACGATGCCGTAAAGGAACTTCCCGGCGTAACCGAGATGAACGGCGGCTTGCAACTAGCAGGGCAGGGTGTCACCGTCATTCTGAACGGAAAAGTGACCACCCTCAGCGTCGAACAGCTTTACACACTGTTGCGGAGTATCCCCGCAAGCCGGATAGAAAAAGCCGAAGTGATGTATAACGCACCCGCCCGCTACCAGGTGCGCGGCGCACTTATCAACGTGCAACTGAAGCAAACCGCGGACGGTCCCTCTTCCTGGCAGGGCGAACTCTACGGCAAATACAATCAGAAGCATTACGAAGGTTTTGAGGAGCGCGCCAGCCTTTTATATAACGGAAATAAATTCTCAACGGATTTTCTTTACTCGCACAAACACGGCCGTACTTACACTACGACGGACAAAGATGCTATGCACGCTTTGGCGGATGGCTCGGTGTACCCGATGGCAACCGATGAGGTACGCCGCGGCCGTTCGCATACGCATAGTTTCCGGGTGGGAGCCGATTATACTATCGCTAAAGACCATCAGTTGAGCTTTGTCTACAACGGTAACTATACAACGTCTCACAACCGGATGAATATCAACGGTTCGCAGCAGTCCGCCACGTTGAGCAACAGCACCGACTGGCTTCACAACGGCCGGCTGGACTATTCTACGCCTTTTGGCATGAAAGCCGGTGTGGAGTTCACTTACTACCGTTCTCCGTCCGACCAGTTGCTGAACAGCCGCCTGCTGGAAAACGACGAGCTTGACTTCTTTACACAGGACTGCCAGCGCATCAACCGCTGGAAAATGTTTCTGGCGCAGGAACACAGCCTGGGCAAGGGCTGGGGACTGAATTACGGTATTGTCTATACTACCGGCATCGACAACAGTTACCAATATTACTACGACCCGGAGACCGGCGAACAGTTGGGAGATGAAAATACAACTTCGTTGGCAGCCGGTGATAATTCCGCCGGTAACTTCACTAATATGAAATCCCGCAAACGGGAAGAAACGCTGAACATCTATGCAGGTTTCAGCAAGAGTTTCGGCGATAAGCTCTCGCTGGATGCCTCGCTGGCTGTGGAGCGTTATAAAACGCCCGTTTGGAACCAGTGGGATTGGTATCCTACCGTCAACCTGAACTATATGCCTGCCCCCGGACATATCCTGCAACTTGCGCTGAGCAGCGATAAGCACTATCCCGACTATTGGGCCGTGCAGGATGCTGTTTCTTATATCGGCGGCGGATATTCCGAGATTCACGGCAACCCTCTGCTGAAACCTGCGCAAAGCTATGAGTTTCAAATGAACTATATCTTAAAGAGCAAGTACATCTTCAGCACCTGGTTCAGCCACACCAAGGACTACTCGGTACAGACGCTTTACCAGTCCTCGCAACGGCTGGTTGAAATCTATAAATACCTGAACTTTGACTACCGCCAACAGTTTGGCATACAGGTATCAGTGCCCTTTAAGGTAAAGAACTGGTTGAATTCCCGCCTGACCTTTATCGGCATCTGGCATCGCGAGAAAGACAGCGACTTTTGGGATATCCCCTTCGACCGCAAACAGTGTTACGGCATCGCCCAAATGAACAACACCTTCACCCTTTCCACCAAGCCCGACCTGAAGCTGACCGTCACCGGATTTGTGCACAGCAAAGCGATTCAGGGAATTTACGACCTGCCTGTTTCCGGCAATGTAAATGCCGCCTTGCGCTATGGCTTTGCCAAGGGAAAGGCCGTCCTGAATCTGTATTGCAACGATATATTCGAGACCGGGCAGATTTCTCCGCGCATCCGCTTCCAGACGCAGAATGTAACCAACCATTACTCTTGTTTCCGCGAGTTGGGCGTATCGTTCACATACAAGTTCGGCGGTTATAAGGAAAAGAAGAGGGAAGGAGTGGATACGTCGCGGTTCAAATGATTGTTTGATAACCAATCCTGTTCGGGTAGTTAAGCTGATACTAAATTCTTTTTCATATACCTGCATTTTCCTTTCTTTTTTGTACTTTTGCAGCTTTCAAAAAAAACAAAGTTGTTATTTAAAGAAAAGACCCTATATATGAAATCGGATATCGAAATAGCACGCAGCATTGAACTGAAGAAAATAAAGCAGGTTGCCGAAAGTGTCGGCATTCCCCGTGAAGAAGTAGAGAACTACGGCCGCTACATTGCCAAGATTCCCGAACACCTGATTGACGAGGAGAAGGTAAAGCAGAGCAACCTGATTCTGGTAACCGCCATTACGGCCACAAAGGCAGGCATTGGCAAAACCACGGTCTCTATCGGCCTGGCATTGGGACTGAACAAGATAGGCAAGAAAGCCATCGTAGCCTTGCGCGAACCCTCGCTGGGTCCGTGCTTCGGCATGAAAGGCGGAGCGGCAGGCGGCGGCTACGCGCAGGTACTTCCTATGGAGAAGATAAACTTACATTTCACAGGAGATTTCCATGCCATCACTTCCGCTCACAATATGATTTCCGCTTTGCTGGATAACTATATCTACCAGCATCAGGCGGACGGATTCGGCCTGAAAGAAATCATCTGGCGGCGTGTGCTCGATGTGAACGACCGCTCCCTGCGCAGCATTGTTACCGGACTTGGACCACGTACCAACGGGGTTACCCTGGAGTCCGGTTTCGACATTACACCTGCATCGGAGATTATGGCAATTCTCTGTCTGGCAAAGGATACGGAAGACCTCCGCAGACGCATCGAGAATATCATACTTGGTTTTGACTATGAGGGCAAGCCGTTTACAGTGAAAGATTTAGGTGTGGCGGGCGCCGTCACCGTACTGCTGAAAGATGCCATCCATCCCAACCTGGTACAGACCACCGAAGGAACAGCCGCTTTTGTGCATGGCGGTCCGTTCGCAAATATAGCGCATGGCTGCAACTCCATTCTCGCTACCAAAATGGCTATGACCTTCGGCGATTACGTAGTGACCGAAGCCGGCTTCGGTGCGGACTTGGGAGCGGAGAAGTTCTATAATATCAAATGCCGCAAAAGCGGTCTGCAACCCAAGCTGACCGTTATCGTCGCCACTGCACAGGGATTGAAGATGCACGGTGGTGTCAGCCTCGACCGCATTAAGGAGCCGAACATGGAAGGACTGAAGGAAGGCTTCGGCAATCTTGACAAACACATCCGTAACCTGCGCTATTTCGGGCAGACCGTTGTGGTTGCCTTCAACCGTTTTGCCAGCGATACGGACGAAGAAGTAGAAGCTATCCGCCGTCATTGCGAAGAGGATTTGAAAGTGGGCTTCGCCATTAACAATGCCTTTGCCGAGGGTGGGGAAGGTGCGGTGGATTTGGCTAACCTCGTTGTGGAAACAATCGAAAAGAAGCCATCCGCCCCGTTGCAATATACTTACGGGGAAAACGATACCGTACAGCAGAAGATAGAGAAAGTGGCATGCAACCTTTATGGCGCAAGTGTAGTGACCTACAGCAGCGCTTCACGCAAGATGATGAAGCTTATCGAAGAAATGGGTATTGCACATTATCCCGTCTGCATAGCCAAGACGCAGTATTCTTTCTCTGCCGACCCCAAAATATACGGCGCTGTCAATAACTTCGAGTTCCACATCAAGGACATCGTTATCAACAACGGTGCGGAAATGCTCGTTGCCATTGCCGGTGAGATACTCCGAATGCCGGGGCTGCCCAAAGTGCCGCAAGCGGAGCACATCGACATAGTGGACGGCAATATAGAGGGGCTTTCCTGAACCTTCTTAAATAGAGAATTGAAAATAGAGAATTAAAAAATAAGCTGCGCAAGGTTCGTTTGAACTGCGCAGCTTATCTTTTTTACTTTTTATTGTAGAAACTATTATTTCCCGATTTCATAATCAGTAAGCGAACAGCGGATATTCCTTCATCTTGGCATTTACGCGTGCGCGGACGTCGGCAATGACCTGTTCGTTTTCTACGTTGGAGAGAACGGTCTCAATCATTTCAGCGATTTCCAGCATCAGGTCTTCTTTGGCGCCGCGGGTTGTGATGGCGGGAGTACCCAGACGGATACCGGAGGTCTGGAATGCGGAGCGGGTATCGAACGGAACCATGTTCTTGTTCACGGTGATGTCGGCAGATACCAATGCCTTTTCGGCTACCTTACCTGTCAGGTCGGGATATTTGCTACGCAGGTCTACCAGCATGGAGTGGTTGTCCGTACCGCCGGAAACGATGGTAAAGCCACGGTCTATCAGGGCTTGTGCCAGCGTAGCAGCATTCTTCTTCACCTGTTTGGCATATTCTTTCCATTCCGGTTGCAGAATTTCGCCGAAGGCAACGGCTTTCGCAGCGATGACATGTTCCAGCGGGCCGCCCTGAATGCCGGGGAATACGGCAGAGTCGAGCAATTGGGACATCATCTTGATTTCGCCCTTCGGTGTTTTCTTGCCCCAGGGGTTGGGGAAGTCCTTGCCCATCATGATGACACCGCCACGAGGACCGCGCAACGTCTTATGAGTGGTAGAGGTCACGATATGGGCATATTTCACGGGGTTGTCCAGTTCGCCTGCGGCAATCAGTCCGGCAGGGTGTGCCATGTCTACCATCAGGATAGCACCTATCTTGTCGGCTATTTCGCGCATGCGTTTGTAGTCCCATTCGCGTGAATAGGCAGAACCGCCGCCGATAATCATTTTCGGTTTCTCGCGCAGGGCCACTTCTTCCATCTGGTCATAGTCCACACGTCCTGTTTCCTTATTGAGGTTGTACTCGCAGGGGGTGTAGATAATGCCGGAAGTATTCACTGACGAACCGTGAGAAAGGTGACCGCCGTGTGCAAGGTTGAGGCCCATGAATTTGTCGCCCGGGTTCAGCACTGCGAGGAATACGGCAGCGTTGGCCTGTGCACCTGAGTGCGGCTGTACGTTTGCCCATTCTGCGCCGAAAATCTGTTTCAGGCGGTCGATGGCAATCTGTTCGCTTTGGTCTACGACTTCGCAACCGCCGTAGTAGCGCTTGCCGGGATAACCTTCTGCATACTTGTTGGTGAGGCAGGAACCCATTGCCTGCATAACCTGATCACTTACGAAGTTCTCTGATGCAATCAGTTCAATACCTTTGAGCTGACGTTGATGTTCTTTTTCGATGATATCGAAAATTAAATCGTCTCTTTTCATTTTGCTTACTTAGATAAGTTTGATAAATCTGTGTTCTCTTATTAAGCGCACAAATTTACGGTAAAAAAATGAATAAACTGTCAGAAAAGACAGAAATTTACTTTCTAAAAGAATACTCCAAAGGAAAAGCTGAGAACATTGTCTCGTCGGTGGAAACGTATTTCGTCAGCGGGTGGATCACCTTCGACGACGCCGTCATCATAAGTCACTTTGCGGGATATATTATGTACTCCTATGTCATAGCGGAAATCGAAGAAAATGCGGGAGATAGTGACGGCTACTCCAAGGGTGAAGCTGAGGTTCAGCGGACGCAGCCTTTCTTTGATTCCCTGCTGGTCGAAATTCTCAAAAGTAACTTCGCTCTTTTTATTCCAGATATAACGAAATTTAGGACCGCCGAATACAGCCAGACTATAGGGCCCCTCCTTAATAACATTATATCCGTAGATCACAGGAATGTCTACACTGTGGATTTCAGAAGTTATAGATGCCATTTCCAAAGGAGCATCCTCTGCGGCAGGTTTTTCGAAAGTAATATTGCAGCGGTTGATATTGTAGGATATTTCCGGTTGCAGGAAATGACGTTCAAAGTTGATACGCATAAAGACAGAGCCGAAATAGCCTATCTTGTAGTTATTCTGCACCTCGTCTATGGTGATTCCGTTTAATGTAAGATTAGATACAAGGAAGAGGGAAGAGGTGAAACCACCTTTAATACCGAAGTTCACCGGACGATCATGGTGATGTTTCTTCAGTGGTTCTTCAACCGCTGTACCGGGCA
>OIIC01000419.1_pt1 | contig 11755 bp, 9 predicted proteins | sample 1582941 | NCBI WGS metagenome assembly OIIC01 (sample SAMN02674970, study PRJEB24791) | human gut metagenome, SKBSTL043 | isolation source: stool | host: Homo sapiens | place: USA | reverse complement strand
CAGCAGATTGCCCTGTGGGGCTACCGGCTGGTGTTCGAGCATCCGACGCGCAAGGAGATCATGACCTTCCAGAACCTTCCGTGCGGCTCCATCTGGAACTGCTACGCTGAAGAACTGACCGATATGGCCATCCGCTTCAACAACTCTGCCGAAGCGATTTTGAACCCCGATATCCCGGACAACGGAGGAATTGAGCCGTGACACAACCTTTTTCCTATGAACTCAAGCACATTTGCAAGCAGTCTGGCGCGCGGCTGGGCGTGCTGCATACGCCGCACGGCGACATTCAAACGCCGATTTACATGCCCGTCGGCACGGCAGCGTGCGTGAAAGCCATGACGCCCCGCGAGATGGAGGAAATCGGCACGCAGATTCTGCTGTCGAACACCTACCACCTGCACCTGCGCCCCGGCGAAAACCTCGTGCAGGAGGCGGGCGGCCTGCACAACTTCATGGACTGGCACAAGCCGATTCTGACCGACAGCGGCGGATTCCAAGTATTTTCGCTTGCCGGCATCCGCACGATTAAGGAGGAGGGCGTGACGTTCCAGAGCCATCTGGACGGTTCGCGCCACTTCATCGGGCCGGAAGAGTCGATGGATATCCAGCAGAAGTTAGGGTCGGATATTTGCATGGCGTTTGACGTGTGCAGCCCGTACCCCTGCGATTACAATACCGCAAAAATCAACATGGAGCGCACCCACCGCTGGGCGGAGCGCTGCAAGAAGCACCACACGAAGGAAGATCAGGCGCTGTTTGGCATCGTGCAGGGCGCGTTCTACAAGGATCTGCGCATTGAGAGCGCCAAGACGCTGGCGGATATGGACTTCATCGGCTACGGAATCGGCGGATTGTCTGTTGGCGAGCCCAAGCCCGTGATGTACGAGATGCTGGATGAAATCGCGCCGTACATGCCGGTCAACAAGCCGCGCTACTTGATGGGCGTCGGTACGCCGGACTGCCTGCTGGAAGGCGTGCTGCGCGGCGTGGACATGTTCGACTGCGTGCTGGCGACGCGAATCGCCCGCAACGGCACGGTGCTGACGAGCAAGGGACGCGTCGTCGTCAAGAACGCGCAGTACGCGCACGATTTCGGCCCGATTGACGCCGAATGCGACTGCTACGCCTGCCAGCATTTCTCCCGCGCGTATGTGCGCCACCTGCTCAAGGCGGGCGAAATCACTGGCGGACGGCTTGCGTCGATTCACAACCTGCGCTTCCTGATTCACCTGATGGAGCAGATTCGCGAAGCCATTGCCAACGACTGCTTCCTTGATTTCCGCAAAGAGTTCTATTCCAAGTACGATATGTCCCGTAATTTCTGATGTTTCCTTGCACTCCCGCGCCGAACGTGGTGCGGGGGTGTTTGTCGTTTTTGGAAAAGTGGCGGAAAATCGCGAAAAAGTGGACTACCATGCAACCGCGCTTCGTGGTATGCTAAAAATGCCGAAGAAATTCGGGACAGGCATCGAATACACCGGTTACGCGACGCCTGCCGCGGAAAGCCCGCCCCCTTCCACTTATTGCGGTTTGCTTTCCGCCCCACAAAAGACAACGCTCCGGACGCAGCCTGCACCGCTATGCGTCCGGAGTGCAGTCTGCGGGAAGCAGAGCACGGCAGAGAAAAATCGCAAAATGAGCGGAAGGAAAAAGGAGGAAAAGAAAATGAAAAGACTCTCACGCTTGGTAGCGGCTATGGTGGCGCTGGCTTTGGTGCTGACGGGCGTTGTCTTTGCGGAAACGCAGGGGACGATTGCGGAGCGGTATCAGGACGCGCTTTCACGGCTGGAACGTTACTTGATGAACCTGCAGGATGATTCGGTGAACATCACGACGCTGGCGGAAGACTTCCAGAAACTTGGCAATTACGAGGGCAGCAACGCCTTCTATTACTACACGCTGGGGCTTGCGGACGCGTCGGCTAATAACTACACGCTGATTCCGATGTATATCGACGCGCTTGTCATCAACACGAGCTTTGATGAGCGCCTGACGAACCTCCGTGCGAACGGCGTCAACATTCCCAGCGTTGCGGAATGGGCGGCGTACCTGAATGGGCGTATGGCGGAAAGCGAAGGAAACTATGCGGAAGCGGCGGAGCAGTATCAGCAGTGCCTGAACTTCATGGACGCGCAGAACCGCATTCTGTACGCGCTGGCGTGGAGTCGGCAGACCTCCGCGGCGGCGACACCTGCCCCGACAGCGGCGCCTACGTCTGCGCCGAATAACGCGAACACGACCGTGACGGTCTATCCGCCGACGCTGTATGCCAACGTCAGCGGCAAGGCGGTTAGCTTGGAGTGGACGACTGTCAGCGGCGCGACGAATTACAGCCTCTATCGCCGCCGCACCAATTACGACAAGAACTTCCAGCTGATTTACAGCGGTTCGTCGCTGTCCTACAAGGACACGTCGGCAAATGCGAACTACAATTATACCTACTATGTCGCCGCGACGACCAAGGAAGGGCGGCAGCTGTCCTCGAATGAGAAAACAGCGCTCATCAGCAGCAATTCCGCCTCGAACAACACAAGCACCACGACGACGAAGCCGCCCGTTACGAAGCGGCCGGTGACGAATCCGCCGGTGACGACGCCGCCGATTACGAAAGGACCTACGCCTACGATTACAACGACGCCGACCCCGCCGCCGCAGTGGTCTGCATGGACGCAGTGGTCTACCACTCCGGTCAGCAGCAGTTCTACCCGTCAGGTGGAAACGAAGGTGGAGACGGAAACGTACTCGATTCCTGTGTACCATTACTCCCGCTGGCACTACTATAACATAGGTTACAACAAATGGTACTATTCCTATGCTGAGTATACGGGTTCCAACTATAAGCCGGGTACTGGAAATTGGGAATACATGAGCAGCTATGAGCCGCTTTCTAAGAACGGAACGGCGGATGGACATCAGCGCTATGAAAACTACTGGTGGAACGAAACGGTCAGCTATGAGCAGGACAGCTACGAAGTGACGTACTACCGTTACCGCGACCTGCAATAAAATTCCGCATACCAAAGACAACGCTCCGGGCGCAAGGCAGCACGTTTTGCCCCCGGAGCGAATTTATTAGGCGGATAGGGGAGGAAATAGAGGATGTACATTCTGATTGAACTGGTGCCGGAAGCGTGTGGAACGGGGTTTGGCGTTTTCTGCTGCGTTGTGCTGGGACTGGCGCTGCTGTTCATCATGGCGCAATATGCCATGACATGGCTGCTTGCGCCTGTGGCTATTACCATGACCCTGCTGCAAAATGAGACGCTTTGGTGGATTTTGCCGACGCTATTTGTCGTTGGTGCGCTTGTGAATTGGTTTTCCGCAAAGAAAATGGACAATGCGTGGTTTCCATTTATGCCTGCGCTGCTGACGTTGGTGCTGGTGGCGATTTTTTGGGTTGTTGGACTGATTGTTGAGTTAATCATCAAAAAGTTCCCGACAAACGAACTCTGGACGCTGCTACTCCTGCCGATTGGCATTGCGTTTTATGCAATTTTGGTTTACCCGCTATTCAATATAGTCATCGCCACTTCATCTGTAACAACTTTGCCGTGCGGTTACAAACCATGTTTGGGGGCGCTTGCTTCGTTTGTGGGCATGGTAGGCGGCGCACTTTGCATTCAAGGTATGGTGGAGGGTGTCGTTGGCTGGTTTGGTGAATCAAGTTTCTTGGAGAGCCTTCGGTTACAGCTGGATATAAATTTTATGGAATTATCGGTTCTGAACACTGTGGATATTGATGAGACGACTATATTACCGCAGCTGCAAGGCGTTGTGGATGCTGTCAAATCCATACCCGTCGGCTTGCGCTTTTTGCTGGGGCTGGCGGCAGTCATCGGCGGCGGATTCTGCGAACATTACTGCGCCGATGGCAACTCGCTGCTCTGATAAAAATTTTGCAATCTCCCCCTTGTCAACCGCCACAAAATGCGCTACAATAAGTTTGACGTGACAAACTCATTCGCGAAAGCAAGGGGGAGGCAAGCTCATGAAGTATGCAGGAATGCCGATGGGCATGTGGATGCTGTTCCATCGCTCGTTTACGCATCAGCTGACGGTGGTGCTGGGGCAGTCGGCGGAATCCGCCAAGGCAACGGAGAAGGCAGCGAAGCAGGAGTATCGGCGGATTATCGCGCGTGTGCCGGATTTTGAGCCGGGCGACCGCTTCCAGATGAACCTCGTCAACTGCGCGATGCTCTGCGCGTATGTGCTGCATATGCCCAAGCGCCCGACCGTGCAGACGCTGACGGATTACTACGCGAAGTCCATGATGACGCCCGCGATGCGCTGGTTCTGCCGCAAGAGCGGGAAGAACAAGTTCTCTGACAAGGACATTGCGGGGATGAAACAGGCGGAGAAGTTCCGCGCTGCCGACCGAAACCCCTACTCGTGGAACATGGACTATCTGCCCTACGCGGACGGCAGCGGCTACGAGGCGCGGTTCTATAAGTGCGGCATCTGTGTGCTGACGAAGGAGCTGGGGCTGTATGACCTCACGCCTGCCATGTGCCGACTGGATTACACGATGGCGGAAGCAGGTGAAACGTCGGACTTTGTGCGCGAATACACGCTGGCATCCGGCGGACCGTACTGCGACTGCGGGTATCATAAGAAGCAGAAATAACGAAAGCGTCCCTTTCCAATGGCGGAAGGGGACGTTTTTTTCGCCGTTTTCGCTTTCTGGAAGTAGTATTATCGGCATGGTTGACAGTGAAGAAACGTTGATGGTAGAATATCGGTAGTACGCATACTTTTCATATTTGGTATGGTGGTACAATTACTTATTGAAATTGGAGGTAAAAACAATGGTTAGCATAAAGGAAATTGCGCACTATGGACGATGGTTTCCATATTGCAAAACAGACCATGATCTTTGGTGGTTTGACAAAAAAAAGTCTCAAATGATTGATGCTGAAAAATTGGGGAGTGTATTTGACTGCGATGTTCATTCGCTGCCGAGCGTCATTGCTCAATGCTATGGACACTATGTTCCTTGCTTTCGTGTAGATATTCCGGCATTGGAGATGAAATATGCGCAGGTTTATTTATCTCGAAAGACGGTTAAATTTTTATCTCAATTATCTGCAAAGGATATGGATCGTGAGTTCCTAATTGCGATTGAAAAAGAATTCCTTGATACAGATTGGTATAGATATGAGTTGGCACATTTAAGTTCAGCAGCTGAAGAGTGGTGCAAAGAAAACCATATCCGTTATACGGATTGAGAAAATACACCTTTTTATGTTTGGTAAACTGTGTGTGAAAAATGTTCGTATCGTATCAGGCTTCGTCAAGTATTTCGGGGATGATATGATACGATTTCCAAATTCATCGGCTCCCTTTTGATTCGGAAATAGTATCAGGGCTTTTTCCCTTAATCGGTTGACGTTTCCCTTATTTTATGGCATAATTTAAGGGAAATGAGTGGGAGGTAAGGCAATGCGAGAATTGTTGCCCGCTGCATTCCACTTATGTTAGCCAGCACGAAAAATTCGCGGCACATATCCCCAAATAGTAAAAACGTCCCGTTCCATTGCCGGAAGGGGACGTTTTCGTATTATCCGCGCACAAGCGCCTTATCAGTGAATTTGGGGAAGAGCACCCGCACCAGCGCGAACACCCCGCCGCCAATCATCCCGCCCGCGAAATTCAGCAGCAGGTCATCCACATCCGTCATGCGGCGGATGAACAACTGGCACGTTTCGATGCTCAAGGGCAGCAGCAGGCACATCAGCGAAAGCCGCAGCGGATGGCGATACCGCTTCCACAGCAGCGGCAGGAAGAAGCCGTAGGGGATGAAGAGCAGGATGTTTCCCCAGATGTTAATGAGCATCTCCTCATGCCGGGCGTACCGCAGCTGCCGCGTAATGGTGTGGAACAGCCGCAGCTGAATGCCCTCGCCCGTCCGCAGCCGATGCAGCGCGGATGCCAGCATATCCCCCGGCGCAGCCCATGTGCCGCGCAGCACCAGACACAGCAGCGAAAACAACAGCGCCGCGAACGCCATCAGGCAGCCTTCGTGCAGGCTCCAGTGCTTCCAAGGGCGGCGAATGATGCACCATAGGGGCAAAAACACCGCCATCAGCAGGAAATATCGGTTGATGTACGCACTCATGCTTCGATGCCGGACAACGCCTGCGCAAGGTCGGCAATCAGGTCGTCCTTGCTCTCCAGTCCGACGCTGATGCGTACCATGCCCGCCGGAATGCCCGCAACTGCCAGCTGCTCCTCGGTCATCTGCCGATGGGTGGAGGTCGCCGGATTCAGGCAGCACGTCCGCGCGTCGGCGACGTGCGTCTCAATCGCCGCCAAAGTCAGCCGTTTCATGAATGCCTCCGCCGCGGGACGTCCGCCCTTCAAGACGAACGACACCACCCCGCAGCCGCCGTTCGGCATGTACTTCATGGCGCGGGCGTAGTATGGGCTGGACGGCAGGTGCGGATAGCTGACGGACGCCACCTGCGGTTGTTTTTCGAGGAACTGCGCGACTGCCATCGCGTTCTCGCAGTGGCGCGGCATCCGCACATGCAGGCTTTCCAACCCCAGATTGAGGATGAACGCATTCTGCGGGGACTGCACGCAGCCCAAATCGCGCATCAGCTGGCTGGTGCATTTGGTGATGTATGCGCCCGCATTGCCGAATTTCTCGGCGTAGGTGATGCCGTGGTAGCTTTCGTCGGGCGTGCAGAGCCCCGGATACTTCTCCGCGTGCGCCATCCAGTCGAAATTGCCGCTGTCCACGATGACGCCGCCGAGCGCAGCGCCGTGGCCGTCCATGTACTTTGTCGTCGAGTGGGTCACAATGTCCGCGCCCCAGCGAATCGGCTGGCAGTTGACGGGAGTGGGGAATGTGTTGTCCACAATCAGCGGAACGCCGTGCCGATGCGCCGCCTGAGCGAATTTCTCAATGTCCAGCACGGTCAGCGCGGGATTGGCAATCGTTTCGCCGAACATTGCGCGCGTGTTCGGGCGGAAGGCGCGGTCAAGCTCGTCGTCCGTCGCGTTGGGGGAGACGAAGGTGGACGCAATTCCCATCTTCTTCAGCGTCACGGCAATCAGGTTGAACGTGCCGCCGTAGATGGAGGACGACGCGACAATGTGGCTGCCTGCCTCGCAGATATTGAACAGCGCCATAAAGTTCGCTGCCTGACCGGAGCCGGTCAGCATAGCTGCGCTGCCGCCCTCCAGCGCCGCGATTTTCGCCGCAACGTGGTCGCACGTCGGGTTTTGCAGGCGGGAATAGAAATAGCCGGACGCTTCGAGGTCAAAGAGCTTGCCCATGTCCTCGCTCGTGGCGTATTTGAAGGTGGTGGACTGGATAATCGGAATTTGGCGCGGTTCGCCGTTGCCGGGCGTGTAGCCTGCCTGAACACATTTGGTTTCAATGCGGTAATCGGACATGGGAAAAGCCTCTTTTCTTATGATTGTGGGTTATCGCAGTTCAATGTCTTCTACCGGGTAGATCTTCTCGTTCGGCTGCACCGTCCCTGCCGTCAGCAGGGGCAGGTGATGGCGCGTGTCGCCGCCCGGACGCGGGTCACGCCGCGTAATCGGCAGGTGCTTGCGCCGGTCGGGCTTTTGCAGGCGACGGTTGTACAGCCCCGGCATGTCCTGTGTCACCATGTCATGCGGCAGCTGCTCCACGGTCATCCGGCGCGGCGGATCGCCCGAACGCCAGATGAACGGCATAAAATCCTGAATTCCGTTCATGACGATATAGAAATATGTGCCGATGTACCCCTCTTCGGGGTGCGCCATCATGTAGTGCGGGCAGGTCATCAGCGCTTTTGCCGCGTCGATGAACGAAAGCAGCCCAAAGTGGTCGATAACGCGCTGCATGGCGTTCGCCTCGTCCGACACCTGCCCCATATCAATCGGATGCCCGGTCACGGACTCGTATGCCGCCGCTGCCTTCTGGTTCAGCCCGCGGACAAAATCCTCCGCATCCGCCTTTTCCAGCGCGCGGTCAAGCGGCAGGAAGCCGCCCAGTCCCAGCATTTTGAGGAAGTCCGCCCCGCTGACGCGCCCCAGCGCCATCAGCAGCGCCATGCCGCCAATGATGCACGTCGGGGTGTCGACCATCTTCCAGAGAACGGGGCGAATTGCCAGCCGTGCCTGCACGGATTTCTCGTCGCGCTTCCAGTTGTAACAGCTTTTGCGCAGATTCTCCGTCGCCTGATATTTCAGGCACATGCCGAGGTGCACCGCCGCGCCGCAGTGGGGGACAAGGTCGTCGCTGTTGAGAATGTTATACAGCGGATAGGCGGATGGGTCGCGAACCGCTTTGCCTGCCATCACCGTGGGGGACGCGAAGCCGTAGCCGATGAGGTTGCGCGCGGAGATGCCCGTTTCGTTCATCTTCAGGTGCGCGTACACCTGCATCATCGCCGCGCCCTGGCTGTGCCCGCAGACCCAGAGGACGAAGCGGCTGTTCGGGCTGCGCATGTTCTGCAGAATGTCGCGCAGGGTGAGCTTTTCCAGCCCCAGCTCTTCCGCCGTTTCCGGGAAGGAAATTTTCTCCTCATTCGCCTCGAACTGCCGCGCGAGCTCCAGAAAGCCGCGGTGCATCCCGTCCTGCGTTGTCATGCGGAAATTGCTGAACCAGTCGTAGAAGCGCGAACCCGTGCCCATGAACCCAACCGCGACGACGTAGCGCCCATCCAGCGCGGGATGGAGCATCACGACCGCCTTGCCGGTGGTGTTATTGCTGCTGCTCAATCGCAGCGCGCCCAGCATCTGTCCCAGCGCGCTGACGGGTTTCAGGCGCGCGCGCACCCAGTATTTCCGCCACTCGGCGCTCAAGGGGTTGTTCGGCGGCAGGGCAGTCAGTTCGCCATCCACCTGAATGGTCACGTCGCGCCAGCCGGCTTCGACCCACGGCTCAATCGCCATGCCATACGCGGCGCTGGCGAGTTCGGCGCTCATGCACAGCGCTTCCTCGGACAGCGGCGGGCGCAGCTTGCCCCACGGGTCATGCGTCCATGGAAGCAGCAGCGATGCTGTCTGGGACAAATCGACGCCGGTTAGTGTCGTGGGTTTCTTTTCCTCTTGCTCCATCCTTCGCTCCTTTCCTTGCTTTCAGCATGGTGTATGCTGGTGATGATGTATAAGCAACTTGTTTTTGTTTGATGCAGGGGTTTCGCGCCTGCGGGCGCGACCAGAGGGCTTTGCGGTCGCCCTCTGGACTGCTTCGCCCGCCTTCGGAAGTTACAGTTTGGTTATGTTAGTTGTTTTATTTTGATGACCCCAAAGAACACTAACTAAAAACTTTCGGTAAAGCTCAAGAAACATGGGAGTGCGCACCGAAGGTTTCCAAAGGGTGATCGCAGACGTTCGTCTGTTTTCATTGCCCTTTGGTCGCCTCCGCAGAGGCGAACCTCCTGCGCCGAATGCAATCCTGCGCCACAGGATTACACAGTTTGCCCATCATCCCCGCGGCGGAAATCCACCGCAAGCAGCTCCTCGCGGCTGATGACCTGCGTCCGCGGCGAACGGGTCGTCACGAACGACACCTGCTTGTCGTCGTAACTCACAATGTGCGCATTGACCTGAAACAGCCGCCCATCCCGCATGAACATCAGGCGTATCACTCGGTCATGCTCCACCGCGAAGCGCAGCAGACGCTCCATTGCCCATGTCCTCCGTTTCCGATGAGGGATGCACGGCGTAAATCGTCGCTTCCCAATTGCTGAATACGCGCGTGAACAGGCGGTCGAGCGTATTGACGTCCACCGCATAGCTGCTCCGCTCGTAGCTGCTGACGTAGATGTAGTCCACGTCGTACTTCTCCAGCAGGTCGAGGTTTTCCTCAGGGTCAGTATAGAAAGCCGCAATGTCCATCTTGCGCTCACTCGTGTCCAGCCCGTGGTAGTACAGCCACAAATCCGGCCCGCAGACGATGTTCTGCCCGGCGATGGACGCAATCGGGTTCAGGTGCTGCGTCCCGGTCATGTAGGTGGAATGTTCCGGCGTGTTGTCGCGGGCGAATTCCCCCGCTTCCACCGCCGACGCGGAAAACGCCTGATAGTTGCTGACGCACTCGCGCCAGAGCGTCAGCCCCGCGGACAGGAACACCGCAATCGCCGTCACAACCGCCAGCGCCCCGCGCCCGCGCATCCCTTTCAGCCGATGCCAGACATCACGGCACCAGTCCGCCACAATCATGCAGCAAAGAAGCCACGCCAGATACATCAGCTTGTTGTTGTCGTAAATGTTTGGCTGAAAGCGCACCAGCTCCACCGCAAGGATAATCGGCAGCGCGCCCGCGAACAGTCGCCGATGCTTCGGATTCCGCTCGAACAGCGCCAGAATCAGCATCAGGAACGGCAGACCGATGTTCTTCAGGTAGAACCAGAAGTACAGGTCACGGAAGACAAATTTACCGTTTGATTCATAGCTGTTGACCCAGTTCGGCCAGAATTGCAGGAAACTGTTCCCACTGCCCGTGCCTTGGAACACCTGCTCGAACGTGAAGCAAATCAGCTGCGGCGCACTCAGAATGATGGCAATCACGCCATACGCCAGATACCACTGCAATTGCGACCAGCGCTCTTTGTCGTGAATCAGGTCATACACCATCATGCCCAGCGAGCAAAGCCCCAGCGCGAGGAACGAATGCGTGTGAATCAGCGGCAGCGCGCCCGCCCAGACCGCCAGCAGTCCCGTTTGCCGAATGCGCTGCGCAAACGCCGGGCGCTTTTCCGGCGCAAAGGACGTAAACAGCAGATAAAAGCACGGCAGCGCCATGCACCACCCGCCGAGGAGCGTCCGCTGCGGAACCATCAGGTCGGCAATCACGTTTGACCAGCGCAGGTTGTACGGCGTGGGCTGATTCGTCGGCGTGGCGTAGTACCCGTCAAGAATTTCGCGGATTCGCTCGATGACCGTGCCGAACGGATTGTTCACAGTGCCGCCCGCAAGGTCAAAGTTGTACAGGAAACCCAGACCGCCGTTCAGGAAGAACAGCAGCGTCGCGAGGATAATCGTCTTTTTCCCGGCGGTCATCTCCCGCGCCAGCACCATCACGCCCGTGAAGCACAGTGCCATCATCAATGTACCCGGCACGACAATCGCCCATTCCAGCGAGAAGCCCATTAGGTACAGCGACGTAGACAGGCTGTCCGTCAGGAAGGGATATGACAGCCGCTGACCGGGAAAGAGCGCATAATCCGGCGGAAAAGCAGCGTTTTTCAGTGACGTGATGAACGACATGTGCATCGGCAAATCGCCGTAAGTGCTCTGCCCGACCCACCAGCCGCCGTCACTTCCGACGCGCAGGCAGTGCGTGTATTGCAGATACCCCGACAGCAGCGTCAGCGGCAGCACGACCATCAGCATCTGCCCGGCCAGCTGCTTTTCCCGCGCATCCCACTTTTTCACCGGCGAAGGGTCGCGCAAAAAGAAGCACCCCGCCGTCAGCCCTGCCAGCGGAATCAGCGCCAGCAAATGCGCCGTCCATGTGAAATCCACCGCGAACGCAATCAGCGCCGGCAGCCACATCATCAGCAGCAGCCCCAAGCTGACACCGAGCCACACGCGCGTGAGCAGCGACTTCCGCGGCAGCAGGAATCGCACGCATGTGCACCCTGCCGCGAGAAACACAAGCAGATACAAAACGCCAAGGAATGCGGTCATGAAGGAACTCCCTTCCAAAAAAATGGTATACCAAAATAAAAAAGCTGCGATAAAAACCAAGTAACAGGTACGAGCCGAAGCCGAAGGGGTCGAGGGGGCGACCGCAGACTTCGTCTGTTTT
>OIIC01000417.1_pt1 | contig 11775 bp, 9 predicted proteins | sample 1582941 | NCBI WGS metagenome assembly OIIC01 (sample SAMN02674970, study PRJEB24791) | human gut metagenome, SKBSTL043 | isolation source: stool | host: Homo sapiens | place: USA | reverse complement strand
TTATGAAAGCCCGTAAAGCCGACAAAAGCCCCGTCCGACTTTTGTTCCACAGCATGTCCCACGGGTCAACCAGCAGCGTTCCATCCGGCAGCACATCCATCGGATACGGCTTCACGCTGGTGTAAATCAGCATCGCGGCAGATAGGATGACGCCGATAATCGCCAGCAGCCAGTCGCGGTTCTTGCCGCCGTCCGCCCAGTTCAGCAGGTGTTTTGACAGCAGCAGCACGATCAGCGCAATCATCATCCCAACCAGCACGTCCTGCGGCGTGTGCGCGCCGAGCCAGTTGCGGGCAAACGCCGTCAGCAGCGTCAGCAGCACGCACGGCAGAATCCACCATTTGCTGTACTTTTTCAGGTACGCCGCGATGTTGCCGTAAAAAGACGCTGCCAATGTCGCATGTCCGCTGGGAAACGAGTAGCCCGTTGCCGTTGCCGCCGCTTCCGGGGCGATTTGCAGCCGCGCATCCTGCTTCCACGGGCGATAGACGCACGCGATATTCTTGATGAGCTGCGTCACCATCGTTGCACCCGCGAAGCACAGCCCCATCCGCTGCCCGGTGCGCTTGTCGATGCACCAGTAGAATACGACAATAATGACAACCGGCAGCGACCCGGCGGCAAATTCCGAAATGAAGAGCAGCAAGCTGTTGATGAAGTTCGGCGTTTCCGCCCGGAGGTTCTGCAAAAACAGCAAGTATTCAAAGTCCAACGCTATTGACTCCTTTGTTACTTAATGACGCTCATGTCCAGCGCCATCTTCGCCCATGCGTCCGAAGCGCCGCTCGCGCCCGTGACTTCCGTGCCGGGCTGATAATCCGGCGTGGTGTACCAGCCGCAGAAGGTCATGTGCGGGTAGGTCGGGGCATCCGGCAAATCCGCCTGATGAATCGCGCTGCCGTTCACATGGTAGGTCGTCTGCGCCGCTGCCATGCCCTCCACCTTGATGCGGTAAGCGGTAATCTTCCCGTTCGTCGCGATGACATAACAATTTTGCAGCTGTGCAGGGTTATCAACGCCGTTTTTGCGCATTTCCGCCAGCAGGATTTCGCTCGTGAACCACGCGGTCTTCGTGCCGTCCGCGTTCTGTTCGACGTTCGCCGCATCCACCGGAATCCACCAGACGCTCTTCTCCGCGCTGTCCAGCACGATTTTAGGCGTACCCGCGCCGGAATAGCGAATGCCAATGCGCGCGCCGTCCGCGAACCACTCCATTTTCGCTTCGAGCTGGATGTAGGAGGAATCCCATTCCTTCTGGCTCGTCAAGCCGTCGGCGTTCGCCCAGAGGATGCTCTCGTCCGCCTCCGCGCGCACTTCCGTCAGCGCACTGCCCCATGCCGTGCTGTTCTTGCCTTCCCACAGCGCGTCCAGCACCTGCGGGTACACCACGCTCGTCGCCTGACTGCGCAGCTTCGGATTCACCGCGCGGCGAATCCAGGCGTGGCACTCACCGCCGGACGTCTGATTATTCCCATTGTCCCAGATGACAATCGGCACGCCGTAGCGCTGGGCATTCTGCGCGACACAGTACGCCCACTTCGCGCGCTCGTCGTGATTGCCATTCGTGTTCGTCGCACCCGTTTCGCCCATCACGACCGGAATCCCCCGGTCAAGGAAGGTTTCCTTGATGTTCTCGAACACGCGGTTGATTTTCGCGCCATCCTTCTCCGGGTCGAACGTCGTCTGCGTATCCTGCAGGCAGAAGGTCTGCGGGTCATACGAATGCACGGACACGATGATGTTTGCCGCCGCTTCGCCGTCCACCGTCGGCAGGGCAATCGCCGCCGTGCCCGCCGGGGAGCTGGTCGCCGCGTAGCCCGGAATCATCAGGCAGCGCTCGGCATTGTAGCCCTTGGCGTCCTTGCGGATGGTGTTCACGAACACTTGGTTGAGGTAGTTGACGGCAGCGTAGCACGCCGCGTTGCCGCTCCACTCATAGTTCGTACCCTGCGCGCGCGGCTCGTTCATGCCCTCGAAAATCACATGCTGGTCAAAGTCGGCGAAGGTGTCCGCAATCTGCCGCCACATTGCCGTCAGCTGCTCGCCGATTTTCTCCGCGTCCGCCGCGAAATTCGGCTCGTTAATCCACGCTTCGTGGTGCACATTGAGGATGACGAACAAATCCGCCTCGCGCGCCCACTCGACCACTTCGCGGACATGCTGGAGGAAGTCCTCGCGGATGGTGTACGTCCCATCGTCCGAGGTATAGCGGTACCAAGTCACGGGAATGCGGATGGTGTCAAAGCCCGCTTCCTTCACGCGCACCATCAGTTCCGGGGTGATTTTCGCGTTCCCCCACGACTGCTCCTGCGCGGTCACATCCGCGGTATTGCCGCCGGTTGCGTCCAGCGTATTGCCCAGATTCCACCCGAAACCCATCATCTCGACGATTTCTGTCGCTGTTTTGCCTGTCAGCATGGTTGATTCCTCCTCGGCGGCTGCCGGAAGCGTCGGCAGCAGCATGGTCAAGAATAGCGCAATCCATTTTCGCATGTTTTGCATGAATTTTCCTCCTATTGCTTATAGGATTGGATTGTTACACAGGGATTTCGCTCCTTCGGGAGCGACCAAAGGGCTTTCCGATCGCTCTTTGGAAACCTTCGGCGTCCCTTCGGATGTTACAGGTCTGTTATGTTAGTTTTTTAGTTTGTGTGCTTTTGGTTGTTGAGAAATTGCCTTCCCCTTTCGCCGGCGGACGCATTGTCAGACTAATTCTGTTCGTTTTCGCATCCGCTTCCAGCACCCACACGGTCACGATGTCGCCGACTCGGACGACTTCGCTCGGATGATTCACGCGGCGCTGCGCCATCTGGCTGATATGCACCAAGCCGTCGCGGTGAACGCCGATGTCCACAAACGCGCCGAAGTCGGTCACGTTGCGCACCGTGCCGCGAAGCTCCATGCCGGGCTGCAAGTCCTTCAAATCCATCACGTCGCTGCGCATCAACACCTGCGGCAGCTCATCGCGCGGGTCGCGGCCGGGGCGGGACAGCTCCGCCGCAATGTCGCGCAGGGTCGGTTCACCCACATTCAGCTGCTTCGCCAGCGCCGCGAACCCCTCCGCGTCCGCCAAGGTCAGCAGCTTGCCGACCGCCTCTGCCGGGGTGAGCGAAAAGTGCTTCAAAAGGGCGCGCGCCGCATCGTAACTCTCCGGGTGAACGCCTGTGTTCTCTATCAAGTCCTTGCCGCCGGGAATACGCAGGAAGCCTGCGCACTGCTCGAAGGCTTTCGGCCCAAGGCGCGGCACTTTCTTCAGCTGCGCACGGGTCGTAAACGCGCCGTTTTCCTCGCGGTACGCCACGATGTTCTTCGCGACGGTCGTGTTGATGCCCGCGACGTAACTCAGCAGCGACACGCTCGCCGTATTCACGTCCACGCCGACGCTGTTCACACAGTCCTCGACCACGCCGCCCAGCGCCGCGTCCAGTTCCGCTGCTTTCAGGTCATGCTGATACTGTCCTACGCCAATCGCCTTCGGATCGATTTTGACCAGCTCCGCCAGCGGATCCTGCAAGCGCCGCGCAATCGACACCGCCGAACGCAGACTGACATCAAACTGCGGGAACTCCTCCGCCGCCAGCTTCGACGCGGAATACACCGACGCGCCCGCCTCGCTGACGACCATGTATTTGAGCGCGTCGCCCAGCGCCAGCTCCTTCATCACCTCGACGAAGAACTGCTCTGTCTCGCGCCCCGCCGTGCCGTTGCCGATGGCGACGATGCCGACGTGGTGCTTCTGTATCATGCGCTTGACGGTTTCCTTCGCCTGCGCAACCTTGCCGTGGCTGGGCAGCGGGAAAATGACGCCCGTATCCAGCACGCGCCCGGTTTCGTCCACAACCGCGACCTTGCAGCCCGTGCGGATGCCGGGGTCAAGCCCCATCGCGACCTTTCCTCGCACCGGCGGCTGCATCAGCAGCGGGCGCAGGTTCAGCGCGAACACGCGAATCGCCGCCGCACTCGCCTTGTCGGTCAACTCCGCGCGCAGTTCCGTGTCCAGCGACGGCGCAATCAGCCGCGTATACGCGTCGTCGCACGCCTGCGCGACGTACTTGCATGCCGGGCTGCCCGTCTGCTGCACGAAGCCGTAGCGCACGAGCTGCTGCGCCTTCTCCTTGTCCACGTCCAGCGCGACTTTGAGGAAGCCCTCCTTCTCCCCGCGGTTCATCGCCAGCACCCGGTGCGACGGCATCAGGCGCAGCGGCTCACGGTGGTCGTAGTACATGCGGTAGGTGCTGTCCTCGTCTTTCGCCGCGACCGTCGCGACCATCGCCGTTTGATGGTAGTACGTTTTGAGCTTCGTGCGGACGGCGGCATCGTCGCTGACGACCTCGGCGATAATATCCATCGCGCCTTGCAGGGCATCCTCCGCCGTTTCGACGCCCTTCTCCGCGTTCACATAGCGCAGGGCGATGGTTTCCGGCGCCATCATGTTCCGCTGCTGGAGCATCAGCGCGTTCGCGAGCGGCTCCAGCCCCTTCTCCTTGGCAATGGACGCGCGGGTACGGCGCTTCGGGCGGTACGGGCGATAAATATCCTCCAATTGCGCCAATGTCGCGGCAGCATCGAGGTCGCTTTGCAGCTTCTCCGTCCAGACATCTAACTTTTGTAGGCTTTCACTGATTTCCTGCCGACGCGCTTCGAGCGCCCGCAGCGCCGTCAGCCGTTCGCTGATTTCACGCAGCTTCTGGTCATCCAGCGACCCGTGCTGTTCCTTGCGGTAACGCGCGATAAACGGCAGTGTGCAGCCCTCGTCAAGCAGGCGAATGACGGCGTCGATTTGCCACGGGGCGGTTTGGAACTCCTGACAGAGCGTTTGTGTGATAGTCATGTCCTCACCTCAAATAATGATGCCTTCCAAATGATCCACCTCATGCTGAATCACCTGCGCGGTGAAACCAGAGAACCGCTGCACATGCCGCTGCAGCTGCTCATCCTGATATTCCATCAAAATCTGCTGATACCGCAAACACGGGCGCTCGCCGTCCAGCGACAAGCACCCCTCCTGCGCTGCGAAGGGAATCTGGCGATCCGTGATGACCGGGTTGAGCATCACCAGCACGGTTTTCCCCGCCATCACCGCAATGATGCGCTTGCGGACGCCAATCATGTTCGCCGCCATGCCGACGCACTTGTGCGCATGGGCGCGCAGGGTATCCGCGAGGTCACGCGCAACGGGCAAATCCTCCGCCGTCGCCATCTGACTCTTGCAGGACAGGAACATCACATCTCTCACAATCGGCTGAATCATTGCTTCTTCACCACCACGCCGCCAGTTTTCCAGATGCTTCTTTCGGGCACTTCACCACGCACGCAGCTCAGCGGGTAGATTTGGCTCTCCCGCCCGATAACCGTGCCGGGGTTCAGCACGCTGTTGCAGCCGACTTCCACATAGTCGCCAAGCATTGCGCCCATTTTCTTCAAGCCGGTTGCCCTGCTTTCGCCTGCGCCGCGAACTGTCACCAGTGTCTTGTCGCTCTTCACGTTGCTGGTAATCGACCCTGCCCCCATGTGGCTGCAATAACCGAGGACGCTGTCGCCGACGTAGTTGTAGTGCGGCGTCTGCACATGGTCGAAAAGAATCACGTTCTTCAGCTCCACAGAGTTGCCGACCACACAGTCTGCCCCTACCAGCGCACTGCCGCGGATGAACGCGCAATGCCGCACTTCCGTCCGCGCGCCGATGATGCAGGGCGCACCCAGATACGCCGTCGGCGCAACCGTCGCGGTTTTGTGCACCCAGACATGCTCGCTGACTTCGGTGTATTCCGCCGGGTCAAGTGCCGCGCCGATGCGCAGGATTTCCGCCTTGATGCCCACAAGCGCCTCCCACGGATAGGTAAACTGCCGCAGATAATCCGCCGCCAATGTGTGGTTAAGGTCGTAAAGCTGTTCGATTGTCAGCATAATTTGCCTCCTATTTATTATGTTGATTTCTTTTTCGCCCTGCGCCGCCGAATCAGCCAGAGCATGAACATCGCCAGCAGCAGCCCCGCCAACGCGCCCGATGAATCCAGCAGCACATCCTGCCACTTGCCCGTGCGCCCGGCAACGAAAAGCTGATGGATTTCGTCTGTCGCGGCATAGAGCGTACATCCCGCCCATGACAGCCAGTGCCAGCGGGCGCGGTAGCTGTCCAGCAGCAGCGTCAGCAGCATTCCCAAGAGCGTGTACTCCAAGAAATGCGCCGTTTTCCGCACGGCAAAATCCACCTGTGCATACAGCTTCCAGTACGCCTGCCCCGTCAGTCCCTGCCGCTGCGCCAGAGAATCCGTAATTGGGCGGGCAATTTTATCGCTGATGCTGCCGGACTGCGTGCCTTCCTGTGCCGAGAAGCCGAACATCACCAGCAGCAGGGACAGCGTAATCAGCCAGAGGATAGCACGATAAAGGTGTATTTTCCAGTTCAAGGTTGCTTTCCCTTCCTGCGGCGAAAGTTACGCCGCGCTTGTTTATTTCGCGCTCCACCCCGTCAATTCCTGCCGTGTTGCATGGATTTCACGAAAAAGGGCTGCCCGTTGCAGACAGTCCTTTTGTTGGATTATTTCACGCGCTCGCAGTACACCGCCACGCGTTTTGTGCCGCTGAGGGTGCAGGTCACGAGCGTCAGGTCATAGCCGGAATGGGCAATTTCGTTCGCATCGTTGGGCGAAATCGTGTTTTTCTCCCGCACAACGTAGCGGAAAACGTTATTCTCCATGTCCGTGAAGGTAACGGTTGCGTCCAGCGCCAAGCTGCTCAGCTTGCCAAAGTGGTAGGTGTGCGCAATAATAGCGAGGTTGCCCGCGTAGGCGCTGCCGGAATAGCGGCACGGCGACACGCTCAGGTTCTCGTACGACCAGTTGCGCTGCACCGGCACTTTCAGCCCCAGCGACGGAATGGACAGCGTGCCGATATACTCGTGCCCATTGACCTTCTCGCCCGGCATTTCGATTCCCGGCACGCGCTCGTAGAGCTTGCCTGTCGGCGCGGGCGTGGGTGTCGACGTGGGTTCGGGGGATGGTGTCGGTTCAGGCGTTTCGGTCGGTTCGGGTGATTCCGTCGGCATGGGCGTTTCGGTGATTTCCGGCGTGCTCGTCGGATTTGATGTCTGCGCGGCATCCGGCGTGCTTGTCGGCTTCGGCAGATTCGTTGCAGTCCCTGCCGTCGGCGCGTTTGTCGGCTTCGGCGGATTTGTTGCAGTCCCTGCCGTCGGCGCGTTTGTCGGATTCGGTGGATTCGTTGCATTCCCTGCCGTCGGCGCGCTCGTCGGTTTCGGCGGGTTCGTCACATTCCCTGCCGTCGGCACGCTCGTCGGTTTCGGCGGGTTCGTTGCAGTCCCCGCCGTCGGCGCGCTCGTCGGTTTCGGCGGATTCGTCGCAGGATTCACCGTTGCGGGCGCACTCGTCGCAGGGGTGTTCGTGGCGGTTACGTCATCACGCGGAATGTCGGTCGTCAGTGCGTCAGTTACGGAGGGCGTGGATGCTGCCGGGGTATCCGCCGCAGTGGCATCCGCCGTCGGCGCGTCGGTTATCGGCGCATCCGTCGCGGGTGTGTCTGTCGGCATCATCGTCGCGGTGACTACGGGCGGTGCAGCGGTTTGCTGCGATTCCATCTGCCGCTGAATGCGAATCTGCTCCAGCGCCATCAGCGCATCATCCGACTCCTGCTGCGCGCGGCTGGCATCCCACTGGTTGTAGCCCACCAGCGCCAGTGCCGCCAAAATCAGCACCAGCCCCAGCGTCATCAGCAAATTTCCCTTACGGTTCTTCATGCTCTTGGCTCCATTTCCGGTGCAGAATCCAGCCAATGACGAACAGAATCATGCCCGCACCCGCCAGAATCGGCACCGGCCACCACAGCTGCCCCGTTTCGGGAATCGGGGCGGTCGGGGTCGGCGTGACCGTGCGGCGATTGGTAATCACATACACGCCGTTTTCGATGGAATATTCCGGCTCATAGTACACATCAGCCCCCAGAACCTCGTTGAGGGTGTACACATGGTCAGCCGGCAAATCCTTGAAGATATGATGCCAGTTGTTTTTGCTGTTCAGAATCACCGTGTCGATATGCTGACCGTCCTGCATCAGATGAATTTCAATCTGCACAGGGCGATATGTGCCGCGGTTGTCGTCGTCCCACACCTTGACGCACTCAAGGTCAATCAGCGCGGGGGAACGTTCCAGCTTGATGGTGGAGAGGACATCGTACTGCCACTCGTCGTCCACATTGCGCGTCGGCACAGCGGTCAGGAAGGACTGGAAACTGTACGCCCAGCCGCCGATGATAACCGGCGTGCCGGAAACAAGGTACAGACCGGGGTTCAGGCCCGTAAATGTTACTCTGCCGTTTTCATCCGTCGTGCCGGTGAAATCAGGCGTTTCGGACGCGGTGAGGGCTTTCATCGCTTCGGACGCAGCTGCCCAGTCCGCCGCGTTCTTCAGCGCGTTAATGTCGATATTCAGGGTGCTGTACGGGCTGCGCAGGGCGAACCGAGCGTCCGCATCCATGTCCGCCACCTGATACAGCTGGAAGGTCACGCCGGGCAGGTGCGCATCATCCTCGTTGTCATCCGCCTGAATGGCGAACGTCAAGGGGTGCGTCAAATCCACCCGTTCAAAGGCAAGCGCGCAGGGCGCAAGCAGAAGGCAGCACAATGCTGTCAGCAGGACAAGCGCCAGCAGGCGCGAGGGTTTGCGGCTCATCACGACCGCTCAGCTCCTTTCCGCTTCTTGTGTTTCGGGCTGGTCGTTACCAGCATGAGAATGAGGAGAATCAGCAGCATCGGCGCGGCGACAATCGGCGCGACGATGTAGGGGTCAATCACGAGTGCGTCCGCGGAGATGCGCACGGATAGCTGCGCAAGCGACGTTTCGACCCGGTGTCCGCGGACAAGCAGCCGGTGCGAGTTAATGCCGTAGGGCGTGCAGGTGACGAGCGTGCACAAATCCATGCCGTCATAGATTTGCAGTGCGCTGACGTCATGCGGCTCGACAATGAGAATCTGGTCGATTTCATAGGTCAGCACCTTGTCCAGCACGCGGAGGGTGAAGGTATCGCCGTAGGTGAGCTGGTCAAGGTTGGTAAAGAGCTTGGCGGAGGGCAACCCTCGATGCGCCGAGAAGGCGGAATGCGTCCCCGGTTCGCCGGTCGGCAGGCTTGTGCCCTCAATGTGACCGACGGCGACCTGAAGCACGTTGGCGTTCGTCGAGTGATACAGCGGCAGCGTCACGGCAATCTGCGGAATCTCAATCACCCCGATGATGCCCGAACCGCCGACATTCATCACCGCGTCGTACTCCTCGCGCTCCTCGTCGGTCATGATTAAGCGATCGACGGTGGACTGTGCGCGGAGTTTTTCGTTATAATCGTTTGCCGCCGCCCAATCCGCCTCGTAATCCTTCTTGGACTCCTGCTCCACCACCGTGTTGTAGGTAGCTACGGCACGCGACTGGTGGAAGGAATTGTAGAAATCCGACACGGACGGGTACAGAAGGAGCGCCAGACCCACAAACAGCACCACAAACAGCAAAATGGTTGTCATATTGCGCTTCATGAGCCGCCTCCTTTCTGCAAACATACTTCATTTTCCCATTTGGGAATGCCGGGCGGCGGCATTGCGCGCACCGCCCGGCAGGGGTTTCATCAGAACATGGGGATGTTCAACGAATTGCGGGAGAGAAATCAGATTTCGTCCGCTTCGGCCTTGCGGCGAACGATGAGGATGAGCGCCGCGCCCACGAACATCATGCCGCCCAGCACGTAGAAGATGGTCGTGCCGATGCCGCCGGTCTCAGGCAGGGTCGCGCCGGACTTGTTGACGAGCTTGTTGTTCATCGTAGAAGCCGCCGTGAGTTCCATGGTTGCACTTGCACCGCCAGCAGCTTCCTTGTGGTCTGCCGAAATCGTGATGGTGACAGGATCCAGCGGATTATAGGTAGCAGGAACCGTGGTTTCCTTCAGCGTGTACGTGCCGTGATCCAGACCGATGATGTTGAACGTACCATTGGCTTCCGTAATCATTTCATTGTTTGCGACATCCGTATAGGTATCATTCGGCTTCGTGGTGCCTGCGACAACGTAATTGCCAGCGGCATCCTTCCACAGCGGAACAACACGATCATTTTGGTCATAAAGCGTGAAGCCAGCGCCTTCCAGTTCTTTGCCTTCGTCAGCCGTGTTCGCATACTTCGTGTTGTTCACAACATAGGTGAAGAGCCACACATGGTCTTCCGGCGTTTTGCCCATGCCATCAGCATTGGGGTTGTTGGAGTATTCCAAATCGACGCTGTTCTTGTTGTCCGTGCTGGTTGCGCTCGCGTTGAAGACCTGCGCTTCTTCGTTCAGATACGCCGTGTAAACAACCTCAACCGTAATCTTGTCCGTAACAAGGATGCTGGTGTTTTCTTTCATCACCTTCTTCAGGTCTTCGATTGTGAGCGTCCAAGACGGCTTATCCTGATTTTCACCAACCTTGCCTGCGCCCTTCTGACCAGGCGTTGCAGTGCAAACATAATCGGTAGCTTTCAGTGCGATGCCGTTCACCTTCACAGAATCAATCTGAACAAAGGTAATGCCCTTGGACATGGTGTCGTTGAATACCAGCTTGTACGTCGGATAGTCATTATAATCCGCATTGACCGGAATGGTTGCGACCAGACGGAACTTGAAGTTCTCAAACAGCGCATGGTCGGCACTCTCGCCCCAGCCTTCCGGATTCACTTCTCCGCCATTCTTTTCGGCATCGCCAACTTCGTCCTGCACCTGCTTGTCCACAGAGGGCTTTTCAGACTTTGCAGTCGCAACGATGTCCTTATCCAGCACCTTTACAATCAGCAGCGTGGCAGCGCCGTCCTTGCCTTCCAGCTTTGCCTGATTGTCCCGCACAAGGTAATAGCCGGGGGTCAGCTTCTTGCTCGTGCCGGGGGCTGCTTTGGTGGAAGCGAACGTATCAACCGGAGTGGAGTCAGCATTCCAGTACTTCGTGATTTCAGCCAGCTTTTCCTGATTCGTGCCCGAAACAGCTTTCAGAGCATCCAGAACAGCGTCCGGAACAGGGTCGCCAGTCCTGACCGCATCAGTATCGTTCTTGGCATTTGTGCCCCACTTGACGCTCGTCAGCACCTTTACTCCTGCATTTGTTTCAACATCAGCAGTGAAAATCTGGTACACTTGGTATTCGTGATCCACATCGTCCTTCGGGTTTACCGTAATCGTAAAGCCTTCCGCGTCAGTAGACGGATTTTCCACTTCCGTTGCGCCCGCGACAGTGACCATGCTCAGCACGAGCATCATGGCCAGCAGAATTGCCCAAAACTTTTTCATGGTTTTTCTCCTTTTCGTTGTCGTTTTTCATTCATTGGGAAACGTTTTTCGGGGATTACCGGGGTTGCCTACGTCGGGAGGTCTCCTGACGTATAGCTGCTATGCTTTTTTCATTCCTCCTCCCGTCGTTTTTTTTCCCATGTTTATACAAGGGCTTTCGCCCGCGTATACGGATTGAGCTGCCCCGGAAGGGGGCTGCCGACTGCTCAGCAGCCTTCCCTCCGGCGTTTGATTTCCTGCCCCAGCAGCAATGCCGCCGCTGCCATCAGCAGCAGACCGCCCGCCGTGTACGGCAGTGTGCCGATGCCGCCCGTCTCGGGCAGCGTGTAGGTAATGGGTGTGTTCGTAATCTGGAAGACGCGATTTTCGCTGTTCGCGGGAATCGGCGCGGTGTTCGTGGCGTTCGGGTCGTCCGTCACCATGCCGCCTTCTCCCAGTTGGCCGAGAAGGAGTTTCACCCTACCGTCGAAG
>OIIC01000405.1_pt1 | contig 11960 bp, 5 predicted proteins | sample 1582941 | NCBI WGS metagenome assembly OIIC01 (sample SAMN02674970, study PRJEB24791) | human gut metagenome, SKBSTL043 | isolation source: stool | host: Homo sapiens | place: USA | reverse complement strand
CCATAACTGAACCCTTCTTCTCTCTTCTCTCTCACCCGGCGGCCCCCTCCGCCGGGTTTCTTCGTTTTGGGCCGCATCATGCAACGCAAGTTACGCTGCTGTCCAGCTACATCCACGCCGCTCGAAGCCGTGATCCGCCACACCAAGCACGGGGCGCGGTGATTCGGAGCATTGCAGGATTCCTCCATGCTTCCGGTTTGGGGGGTGCTGCTTGATTCCTCTACTTCCAGCGAAACGTTGCTATCGCGGTATGGTCGCATGCCTGTTAAGCATTGAAGCATCTTATCTATGCGCAGTCGGTGTCCCGGTGGTGACGGCAACCGATTGACGTGCGAACCGGGCCAGATTTCGTTGTCCCGGTTCGTGATTTTGGCCTCTTTTTGGGAACCGGGACAGACCATCCCGTGAGCGCTCAATGTATGCAAATCCAGAAGCCCGGAATTCCGCCGATGTGTGATGGCGGATATTGTGCGGTAGGGCCGAATTGGCGATTTTTCGAGGGTGTTTCTGTCCCGGTTGCTCAAAAAGAGGCGAAATGGAGAACCGGGACAACAAAATCTGGCCCGGTACACACATAAATCGATTGACGTCGTTACCAGGACATCGGACACCGTGACGTATATCGCGAACCGCATAATATGGCAGTACGCAACGCAGATGATGTGCGGATTCGCCGGACGTAACATGGCGTGTGACACACAACAGTGCCATGCGGTCGGGGCCACGCGACCAAATGGGGTGCGATGAATGGCATATGCGTTGCAGCAAGCGCGCGCAATCGTATCGATGTCAGCTCAGTGCGCCCCGGTGGATTTCCGTCGTTTCCGCCGGGCAAGTTTATTGAGCGGCGTCGCTGTCAAGGTGAAATCGAATATGGAGCCTCGCAACGCCAGCTGTCGCCCGGCTCGGTAGGCGAGTTCGGCTTGAGACGGTTCATCAGCCATATTCGCGGCGGTGGCGATGAGGACGATCCAATGATGATGCCGTAACAGTTCGCGCTTGTCGTTGTCTCGCCGCCACTGGGCCTTGTCTGTGCGATGATGATCGCCGTCATATTCGATGGCGACGCGGAATTCGGGCCAAGCGAGATCGAGTGTTATCGGCGCACCATTGCTGAACGTCGCGCCGGGCACTGTGTAATTTGTCACGGCTCGTGGAAGCCCGTATTGCGTGGTTGTGATACGGGTCTCTGATTCCATCGGAGAATCCACGCGCGGTGCAATAAATTCAAGTGCGATCATGCATGTGGCTTTCGCGTTGAATTTCGGAAGTTCGCTGACCTGCCGCACAAAGTCCTGATAAATTTCGTCGGCGGTGCGGCCGCCCGATAGGCTCGGCTTGCGCGCTATTGCCGTAAGGGTTGCGTCGCCAAGTATGACCAATGATTCCAATGACATGTGAGCGGCGAGCTGCGCCCAAGTATGTACCAGATTCAGCGCGTGCACATGCTTGTTGATACGTGCATTGTGCGCGGCGCTTAGCGGTTTCCAGATGTGCGGTGTTGTTGGCGGAACGACGGCGCGTATCCGGGTGCGATGCGAGTCGGAGACGGTATGGAGCTCGGTGGCATTGAGATCGCAATCCTTGGGGAGTGGCACGGATTGCAATATCAGCGATGTGGTCATGCCGAAGAGCACCGGCTGCCCGAGCTGTTGCGCGGCGTCCGTACATCGTTTAAGCATTTCCCGCTTACGTTGGGTGAGGGTTTCGCTCATTGCAGGCGCAGTGGAACTCGCCATACGCGGTGGTGAGTATGGCTCGGGGTTGATGGCGTGCGTGGGCTCGGCACTCGGTGCCGCGGCATTGTGGGTCCAGCCGGGTGGTTCATCGTCGAATACGCCGGGTGGTGGGGTGGGAAATCCGCTGTTCATAACGCCACCGTAGCGTAGCGGTCGCGTATTCGCCATGAAAAACGGGGTATGTGGTTCTAGCTTGCTGAGGATGTGGATAACTCTGTGGATAACTGAAGTGCTCCTATGTTTTGCTCACTCTGCGAGGAGTCGACAAAACATAGGAGCACTTCAGCCGCGGCCAATGGGCGGAATATGTCAGCGGCAGCGACGGGTGAGAGGCTGCCAGGGGTCGATTTCGACCGGTTCGGTGGTGAGCAGGGCGCGGGTGGCGTCGTCGAGGTATTCCTTGCGGATGATGAGCTCGGTAACGTAGCGGTCGAACCAGGCGTCGGACATGACGTAGTAGCCGTCCTTGCCGGCGTCCTTGCCCCAGCTGTTCTCCACCTTCCAGCGGTTCGGCTTGCCGTCCTCGTCGAGGTTCACGCCGGTGAAGGTCATAGCGTGGTTGCTCGGGCTGTCGCCGTATTCGAGGCCGTGGGCCTTGTCGCCGGTGAATTCGGTGCCGAACAGCTGGTCGACGCGCACCACGGACTGGTCGAAGAAACCGTCCTTGCGCAGGGCGAACTGCGTGCAGTCGCAGGCGAACCAGATCGGGTGGCCGGCGGTGAGCTGGTCAAGCGCGGCCTTCTTGAACACGTCCAGCGGCACGTTGACGAATTCCATATCGCCAGCCTCGGCCACGTTCGCGCTGAAGCGGATGCGGTAGCGCTGGTTGAACGGGCGGTTCTTGAGCGGGGCGTTGGCCAGCGTCACGAAATCGTTGACGTCCACCGGCACGTACTTCTTGTAAAACTCAAGCGGGGTGATGCCGATCTCGCGAATCTGCGGGCGCTCGTCCTTGCCGGTTTTCGGCTTGTCGGACTTGTCCTTATCGCACTTGCAGGCCTTGGCGTCGGATTTGCCCTCGCACTTGCAGGATTCGGCCTTGCCGTCTGCGTCGGCCTCGGCCTTGCACTTGCGAGCCTCGCCCTTCTTATCCTCATCATCATCCTTGGGGCGCGCGAAGAAGTCGAACTTCTCCGGCGGTTCGCCGAGCGCCACGGCGCAGATGCGGTACACGGTGCCCATGTACTCGTCCTTCAACGCACGCAGCTCGTCCTCAGACGCCCCCGCAACCGAACGGCGGCGCAGCTCGGCCGCGAACTCGCGCAGCTTGGAGTTGAGGTACTGCTTGAAATCGTCGGAATTACGGGAGTTCTCAGACTCCGGGTAGGCGCTCTTGGGCACTAGGCCGTACTTGTTCACCAGTGCAGCGAACATCTGCCACCAGCCACCATCGTCTGCAGGCGACTCATTGATGGGCTCGAACAGACGCGAATCGGTCGCCTCGTCGAGCGTGCGCAGCACGTTCTCCAGATAAGTGTTCGACTTCTCCATCGCGTCCCAGAAGAACAGGTAGGTCTCGGAGAACTCGAAATCCTCAAGATTCCAGCGATGCATGAGTTCGTAACGCAGCGTGTTCAGGGAGGCGAACATCCAGCAACGGCCGGAACGCTCCTGATTGGTGATCGAACCCTGCTTGAGTTCGATGGAGAAGTCGCGCGGCAGCGCACGTACGCCGCGATAGTCGGTGGCCGCCTTGAGCACGCCGGCCGAAACCGCCGCGTCCGCCGCGATCAGGTTGGCGCGGTCTTTGTTGAAGTCTTCGGTGTACGTACGCAGAAGTTCGGGTTTGATGGCCCGTGCGCTGGCGTTTGCTGTCATGATGATTGATCTTCCATTCATGTAGGCGACGTTTGTGGTCCGTCGGTAGTATAAGTCGCCGTGTATTCGTCGGGCGATTCACCGGGCGAAATCGTACGGGCGGATATGCGCCGGCGATTCCACCCCGCCAACGATTTGTCCACCTTGCTGCTCGCGCGGGCGCACGTATCATATGTACCGATACATATTGTTGACGAATGTCGCATAGTCCAAAGGAGTACGTCATGACTTCGCTGCATAGCAAGCCGCTGGCCCTGAAAAACGTCACCGTCACCGATTCGTTCTGGCGCACCGAGCAGGAACTCGTGCGCACGGCTGTGATTCCCTATCAGTGGAACGCCCTGAACGATAACGTCCCCGGCGCGGCCCCCAGCTACTGCATGCACAACTTCAAGGCCGCTGCCGCGCAAAACAAGCGTAAGGATACCCAGGGCAAGGCGTTCGTGCCGCCGAAGTACACGTTCCGCGGATTTGAGGCGCTCCCCGAAGACCCGGCCAATCCCGACCCAGACAAGTTCTACGGCTTCGTGTTCCAAGACACCGACTTCTCCAAGTGGGTGGAGGCAGTCGGCTATTCCCTCGCCCATTACCCGGACCCCGCACTGGAACAGACCACCGACCAAGCCATCGACGTCGTGTGTGCCGCCCAACTCGACAACGGCTATCTGGACACCTGCTACATTCTGAACGACATGGATCGCGCGTTCACCAATCTGCGTGACCATCACGAACTGTACTGCCTCGGCCACCTCGTTGAAGGTGCGGTGGCCTACTACCAGGGCACCGGCAAAGACAAGTTGCTCAAGGCCGCCTGCCGTTTCGCCGATTACGTAGACGAGCGCTTCGGTCGCAAGCCGGGCCAGCTGCGTGGTTACCCCGGTCACGAGATTGCCGAGATGGCTTTGGTGAGGCTGTACGAGGTCACCGGCGAACAGCGGTACCTTGATCTGGCCGAATATTTCGTGACCGAGCGAGGCCGGCAGCCGTACATCTTCGATATTCAGGCAGACGAGAACGCAAAGCGCGACGCCGACGCCAACTACAAACCCAACACGGACCCCAACCGGTACGCCTACCACCAGGCGAACAAGCCGGCCACCGAACAAGACGAAGCCGTAGGCCATGCCGTGCGCGCCGGCTACTTCTACTCCGGTCTGGCGGACGTGGCCCGACTGACCGACGATCAGGACCTCGCCGATGCGGCCGAGCGGCTCTGGCGCAATATCGTCGATAAGAAACTGTACGTTACCGGCGGCATCGGCGGCACGGTGGACGGCGAGGCATTCTCCTACAACTACGACCTGCCCAACGACTCCGCCTACTCCGAGACCTGCGCCGCGATTTCGCTGGCGTTCTTCGCCCGTCGCATGCTCGAGCTCGCGCCAAAGGCCGAGTACGCGGACGTTATGGAGTCGGCGCTGTACAACACCACGCTGGCCGGCATGGCGCTGGACGGCAAGAGCTTCTTCTACGTGAACCCGCTGGAAGTCAATCCGTATGCCTGCCATAAAGACAGCCGCCTGCGCCACGTCAAGCCGGTGCGTCAGAAGTGGTTCGGCTGCGCATGCTGCCCGCCGAACATCGCCCGCATCGTTGAGTCGGTGCAGGAATATGCCTACACGGTTGCCGAGGATGGCGGTACGCTGTTCACGCACTTGTATATGGGCGGCGTGGCCAAAGCTGAGTTGAATGGTACGGCTGTGGAGCTGGATGTTACGGCGAACCTGCCGTGGCAAGGCGATGGCAAGGCGGTCGTGCGCTTGGGCGGTGACGCTGCTGGCACCTCGGCTCAGGCTCCTGCTCGCTTTACGCTGGCCTTCCGTCTGCCCGGTTGGGTGGGCGATGAGTCCGCTGCTGCCGCCGCGATTACGGCCACGGGCGAGTCTGAGTCTGGGGCCGATAGTTCCCGCGTGACCCGCGAAATTCGCGACGGCTACCTGTATCTGACCGGTGAGTGGCGCGACGGCGACACCGTGACGTTCGACTTCCCGATGCCGGTGCGTATGCTGGCCGCCAACCCGCTGGTGCGCGAGGACGCCGGCAAGGTGGCGTTCGTGCGCGGCCCGATCACCTTCTGCGCCGAGGAAAAAGACAACGGCGCCAACCTGCACCTGCTGCACGCGGATGTGGAGGCACTGCTGGCCGACCCGAGCGCGGCCAAGGTCGAGGAGTTCGACTTCCACGCCGGCGCCAAGGGCATCGACGACAAGGGCCAGGGCGAGGTGGAAGACGTGACCCGCCGCATGGTGAAGCTTGAGGTGCCGGCTTGGCGCGAGCCGTTGCCGGCTGCTGTGGCCGCCGCGGGTGAGGGCGCGGCCGAGGTTCCGGCGTTCGCGCCGCTCTACGCCGTGTACGCGCCGGTCAAGCGCGAGCCCGCCACCGCCACGCTCATCCCGTACTTCGCCTGGGCCAACCGCGGCGAAAACGAAATGACCGTCTGGCTGCGCGGCTGATATTTGCTCTCGGCTACTCTGGTAGCCATGGGCATCACGACATGTCGGCTCGAAGGGCCGGTGGACTTTTACTCGGTCGGGCAGTTTGTGTCCGGACCGGGCTGGCGCCATCTGCGGCGCACCATCGACACCTTCGAGCTGATGTTCGTGCGTCGGGGCGTCCTGCCGATGCGGGTGGGGGAGCAGACCCTGCATATCGAGGCCGGCCAAATCGCACTCTTGCCGCCGAATGTGGAGCATGCGGGCGCCGACATCATCACGTCTGACGTGGACTTCTACTGGATGCATTTCAAATTGCCGGATGCGCGCATGCTCCCCGATGACGCGGGTCTGCCGCAGGACGACCATTGCCTGTTGCTGCCCGATGAACGCACCCTGCCCGACCCCGACCGGCTGGCGGTGATGTGTGGGCAGCTCATCGACATCTATGCGCGATTCGGCCCGTATTCCAACGCTTACTGCGATTACTTCGCCACCGGCCTGCTGCTGGAGGTCAGCGCGCAGGAGCGGCTGAAGGCGGACTTTGCCGCCCATCGTACGCTTGCCGGCTACCGGGGCGACGGCAAGCCCATCACCAGTGCCGACCGCGTCCGGCAGCAACAGGAATGGGCCATGCATGTCGATTCGGCCGGTGCCGCTGGCGATTCGTCCGGCCTGGCGCCGATGCTGGCCATCCGCTCGTGGATTATGGCCAATGCCTTCGACGACATCACCGTGGCCAAAGTGGCCGCGCGCTTCCACTATTCACCCAGCTATCTGACCGCGATGTACCGGCGCGTGTTCGGCGTGGGTGTGGCCGAGCAGATCATCGAATATCGCATCGACCGTGCGCGCGAACTGCTGAGTTCTACCGCTTCCAGCGTGGCGGATATTGCGCGAGAAGTGGGCTACGCCGATCCCAAGTACTTCATGCGCGTCTTCAAGCGCCGCACTGGCCTGACCCCCGGCCAATACCGCGACGCTTTCCCCGCCCGCCTCTACAACACCGTGTGATTAGGGAAGGTCATGGTCCTAACCCTAGGAAAAGTGCGCATGGGCGCCACTACCACGTGGGAGCGCTGGGAACGGTTTGACGCATGCCGAAACCTCGCACGTCACGCTGCACGGCACTTGGGCAGTGGGTGCGGCAGTCGGGAATCGCCGCCCTATTTCGGCGTTTCAGCGTTACCTGTTTGCCGAACCGACAGTGGACTCGCGCGGAACCAGTGTGTATCCAATGGTGGCGCGCGTGGCCGGCATGCCAGCGGATTCGTCGGACCTGCCGTCGCCCTGGTCGCGCTGCTCCACGCGGCGGGTGATCATATCAAGCGCGAATTGGGCGAGCTGATCGAGATCCACTTGGACGGTGCTCAGCGTCGGTGTGGTGTACGAGCCGGCCGTGGCGCCGTCGAAGCCGATGACTCTCACATCGTCGGGCACGCGGATGCCGTAGTCGGCAAGGCCTCGGATTACTCCGAATGCGGCATAGTCGTTAATGCAGAAGATGCCATCGATGGCCGGGGTGCTTCCCGTTGCCCGCGTGGTGCCCGGGGAACGGGACTCAGCAGTGTCATCAGCCGATTGCGCACGAGCCTCGAGCATCGCCTCGGCGATGGCATGACCGGCTTCGATGCCGCTGTCGCTACCGTAACCAATGAAGTTCGTCGATTCGTCATACGGCAGCCCGGCGTCAAGCAGTGCGCCGCTGGCCCCGCGTAGACGCAAACCGCTGGAACTTTCCACGTGCGCCAGTTCGGTTCGTGGCGAATACCCGTCGCCGACAATGGCGATGCGGTGGCATCCGCATTCGATGAGATGCTGCACTGCCGCCCGCGCGCCGTCTTCGTTCGGGAAATTCACTGTATCGAACGTGGGCGTTTCCTCGCAGGCGTCAATCAGAACCAGCGGTCGGCCGTGGTTGATCGCGGAAAGCGGCACACCGGCATTCAGGCCCGAAGCGTGGATAATCTCGCCGTCGAACAACTGCCCGGAGAACGGGTTGTTGGCCAGCGCGTGTTTGGCGGCATCCGGAGAGTACCGGGTTTGCTCCACGAACGGCGTCAGCCCGCGCGCGGTGGTTTCGGTGACGAGCGATTCGACGAGTTTGGAGTAGAACGGCGAATCGAATTCGTTGACGATGATGTGGATGATGTTGCTGCGGCCGGACTTCAGCATGCTGGCCGTCAGATTGATGCGGTAATCGAGCTTTTCGGCCACTGCCAGCACTTTGGCGCGAGTGGAATCCTTAACACCCGGCTTGCCGTGCAGCGCATTCGAGGCGGTCATGGGGGAGAACCCGGCGGCCTTCGCTACGTCGCGCAATGTTGGTTTGCCGCTCGGCATAACGTCACCTCATGTTTCGCCTGTGATGGGCATTGGACAATGCCCGTAATGCTTCCAATGGTTGTAACGGTATTCACAACATCGTGTTTTGGCAAATGGTGGCTGTGCGCCGGAATCGCTGAAAATGCTGCGCTTAGGCGATGACGCGCCGAGCGTAACATGCGCTTGCTTGATATCGTTCCGGTGGAAGAATATGTAACGGTACATACGTCGGTGTGCCAAGAGGCCATGAAGTTCGTCGTACGTTGGGATGGGACTCTCCGGGGGAGTGGCGTCACTCTTCACCTATCCGTACGTGCGCGATGCCGATTGGTTTGCAGCTGGCGTACCGCCGTATGGCAACTTATACGAATATCAACGAAAGCAGGATACGATGACGGATCTTCCGCAGAGCCTTCCTCAGGCATGGCGTCCGCCGATGGGCTGGAACAGCTGGGATTCGTACGGCACGACTCTCACCGAAGACGAGCTGCTGGCCAACGCGCGGTTCATGGCTGAACACCTGAAAAACGCCGGCTGGGATACGTTGGTCATCGACATCGACTGGTACGACCCGACCGCCCGCGCACATGGTTACAACGACAACGCGCCGCTGATTCTCGACGAATACGGCCGTCAGCTGCCTGACCCGGTGCGTTTCCCGAGTGCTGCCGGCGGCAAGGGATTCGGCCCGCTCGCCGCCGCCGTCCACGAACTGGGCTTGAAGCTTGGCATGCACATGATGCGCGGCATCCCGCGTATCGCTGTGGACAAGAACCTGCCCGTATACGGCACCAACTACACCGCCAAGGACGTGGCCGACCTCGACCACGTGTGCAAGTGGAATCCGGACAACTACGGCCTGAACCAATCCCACCCGGGCGCGCAGGCCTGGTATGACGCGCAGCTCGACCTGTTCGCCTCCTGGGGCCTCGACTTCCTCAAGGTCGACGACATGCAGACCCCGTTCCACTCCGACGAAATCGCCGCCTATCATCGCGCCATCGCCAAAGCCGAAGCCAAATACGGCCGTTCGATTGACCTGTCTCTCTCGCCCGGCGGCTGGGTGGCGACGAGCTACGTCGACTTCCTGCGCGAGAACGCCCAAATGTGGCGTATTTCCGACGATCTGTGGGACCGTTGGGAAGGCATCTACCAGCAGTTCGCCCGCCTGGCCCGCTGGGCGCCGTTCCAGACCACCGGCCACTGGGCCGACGCCGACATGGTGCCGTTCGGGCACATAGGCCTGCGCGCCGAACGCGGCGACGACCGCCAATCCCGCCTTACGCTGGACGAGCAGAAGACACTGCTGGCCCTATGGTGCATGGGGCGTAGCCCGCTTATGGTCGGCGGCGATCTGCCCACCAGCAACAGCGACGCCATCGCGCTGCTGCAGAATCCCGCGTTGCGTGAGGTGCTTGCCGGCTCCACCAATAACCGCGAGACCGTGCGCGAACGGATTTTTGGCAAATGGTGGGATGAGAGCACCTACCGTGGCGAGTTCATCGTCTGGTCCGCCGACGCAGCCGATTGGGCCGATGGCACACGTTCCGCGCATCACGGCGGCCATTACGCCGCGCTGTTCTGGACCGGCAGCGACACATACGAGATCGGCCGCAACATCCAGCTCCAATCCATCGTGGGGCTTGACGCCCGCAATGACGATTGGACACTCGCCGATCTGTATGCCGACGCGCCGGGCGAGCCCGCCGACGTGCGTCTTGAAGGCGTGGGTGCCGACCGCGTCATCACCGGCACGATTCCGCCGCACGGCGTGCTCTGGGTGGCCCTGGACCGACGCTGATACCGAACCTGCCTCCGCCAACCAACCTCCTGAACCGACCGCCCGAATCGTATGGAGAAACCTGCCATGAATGCGAACATCGCAAACGAACAATCCCCGGTAGCTGTTCCGCCCGCAAGTTGGTTCCTACGTGCGTTCGCTGGCGTTCTGACCTGTAGGTGGACTGTCTCTGTCTTCGCCTTGCTTGCGTTTTGTACGTTTTATCTGTTTCGTGAGTTTCGTGCGTTCTGCGGATTTCACGCGTTTCGCGCAGTGCCGTACGCTGATCACAATTCAGCGTGCGGCACTTTTGCATATCTCACGTGTTGCGGGAGATGCCGATTCCGTCGCACAATACGTAAAACGTGAATGAGCCACTCACTATGCTGGGTTGTTTGAGCGTGATATGACATGCGCCACTTTCCCGGGAATGCGTTGCGAATTGGACCTGTTCGGAGGTGTGCAGCGACGCATTCCGGGGAATGTTGCGCTTAGAGAGCCGCGTATCGTTGCTAATGCGGGGAACACGCAGAGTTGCGGGCCGTTGCGATTAGACGCAGGTCGCCTAGACTAGTACGCGTTTGCGAAAGTCGAACGTGCTTCGACCGATGAAGGAGAGCTTCGGTCATGCGGCCAATGACAGGCGCAGTGCGAAGCACGGCTGATCGTGAATCGCGGCGGCAGCGATTGCCGCGTGCGGCGCAGGAGCATGCCGCACCATACCACAAGCAAACAATCCCCAAGAAACGGTGATCTCCTCACATGTACGTCGATCCGGGAATCAATACCAGCGCAAGCAATCTCAAATGGGTGCTGCCATACTGCAAACCAGACCTGCCCCGCGTGGTAGGCGCGCTTCTACTGTTCATCGCAAATAACACGATGGCCCTGACCATTCCGATTCTGTCCGGTATCATCGTGGACCGCGTCATCGTCGGCGGACATGCCGACGAACTGCCACGTCTGTGTGGACTGATGATCCTCATGACCATCATCCGCGTGGGCGCGCGATACGGCTACCAGATGTGGATGGAGCGTTTCGGCCAGAACTCGGTCTACCGCCTCGTCTCCGACGAATACGAGAAGCTGCACGAGCTCGACTTCACGTATTTCAACCACACACGCACCGGCGACATCATGAGCCGCCTGACCTCCGACACCGACGCGATCCGCCACTGCCTGAGTTGGGTGAGCTATCAGATTGCCGACTGCGTGGTCATGTTCGTGGGCGCCCTGTGCGTGATGTTCGCCATCGATTGGCGACTCGCGCTCGTCCTGGCCTGCGTCACGCCGTTCATTTTTGTGCTCACGCGCGGCCTGTCCACGCACGCCCACCCGCTGTTCTTCGCCATCCGCAACTCGCTGGCCTCCCTCAACTCCATGGTTGAAGAGAACATCGAGGGCAACCGTGTGGTCAAGGCATTCGTGCGCGAACCGTACGAGACCGAAAAGTTCGACGAGCACAACGACGATTACATGCAGTGCAACATGGCCTTGGCCTACAACTCGCGCAAGTACATGCCGTGGCTGGACGGCCTCGGCTTCTCGCTGCAGCTCATCACCCTCGGCCTCGGCGGCTTTCTGGTCATCAAGGGCTACATGACCCTCGGCAATCTGGTGAGTTTCAACTCCTTCCTGTGGATGATCGACGGCCCGGTGCGCCAGTCCGGCTGGCTGATCAACGACTGGCAGCGATTCAACGCCAGCTGCATCAAAATCCGCAAGCTGCTCACTGAACAGCCGCGCATCGTGGAGAAGCCCGACGCGGTCGAAGCCGTCAAGCAGGCGGTCACGATCGTCGAGCAAGTCAAGCACGATGGTGAGGCTACTGTTGATGGTATTCATTTTACAGATCTGGGCTTTATG
>OIIC01000399.1_pt1 | contig 12061 bp, 8 predicted proteins | sample 1582941 | NCBI WGS metagenome assembly OIIC01 (sample SAMN02674970, study PRJEB24791) | human gut metagenome, SKBSTL043 | isolation source: stool | host: Homo sapiens | place: USA | reverse complement strand
GCGCCCTGCAGGAACGGCCAATACAGGAAGATGGACACCAGAATCGCAGCCGGAACGGTCATCCAATAAAATGCCGGATCGACCTTGCGCTTGGAATATTTCGAAACCTTATTCTTGGAAGTTTTTGCAGATTTCTTCGCAGTATTTGCAGTATGTGCGGTAGTCATGTCCGTTCCTCCTCTCACCTGAAGTTTCTGGCTTCGATCTTGTCGTATTCGGATTGCATGCTGTTCAGGAATTTTTCGGTGTTGCCCGACTGAACCAGCGTCTGCAGGAAGCCTGCGATGTTGATGCTGGCTGGCACGTAATGGTCGCAGAAGTCGGCCAGTTTGCCCGCCTGGTAGAAGTCAAGCACACCGTTCAGCGCTTCATCGCCCACATACGTGTCTTTGTAGGGGGTAAAGGCGGACTGCTGCTTGGAGTAGTCCTTGATGTTTTCGTCGTTCATCAGGAAGCCGATGAATTCGCGCGCTTCCTTCTCGTGCTTGGTGTGTGCGCCCATGGTCAGGATCACGTCATCGCCTGCGGTGAGTTGCTGTTCGCTGGCATCGTCGGTTGCCGGCATTTGCGCAAAACGCAAGTTGGCATCGCTGTTGATGAGTCGGATCTGCGGAATCGCGTAGGTGCCGAGTGGCAGAATCGCGGCTTTGCCTGCGGCCAGATCCTGCGTGGCCTGCTGGTAAGTGACGGCCGGATTCTTCTGCGTGTAGTTCTGGTAGATCTCGACCAGCTGATCGCTGACAGTGCCCCACAGGTCGGAGAATTTCTTCGATCCGTCTTTGAGGGAAAGATATTCGGATTCCGGTACCAGCGTGGAGTTGAGTGACGCCAGCGGCGCCTGGAGTGTCCACGGATCAGCGGTGCTCGCTTCGATCGGTACAATGCCCTTGCTCTTGAAGCGTTGCAGCAGGTCGATGAATTCGCTCCACGTCTGCGGTGGATTGTCGGGATCCTCGCCCGCTTCTTCCCACACGTCAGCGTTGATGATGTAGCCGGACGCGTTGCCCGCATACGGCAGGCCGTACAGGCGCTTCTTGGATTCGTCGTTGGTTTGTACAAGGCTCTTGGCGATGTTCACCATGCCTGGATTGAGTTCGTCGACGATGTCATCGTCGGTGAAATCGTGGAAAACACCCGCTTCGGCGAGCATGCCGAAATTAATGTCGCCATTGATGGTGATGACGTCGGGTTCACGATTTTTCACGAGTCGCGTACGCAAATCAGTGGTTGCGTCGGACGAATTGTTGACGTTGACTTTGATGCTGGGATGGGTTTTCTCAAATTCCTTTGCTTTTGCGGTGAACCAGTCCGCTGCTTCGGCTTTGAATTGGAAGAAATCCAAAGTGACGGTTCCAGCGGTGCTGTTGCCGCAACCTGCAAGACCGGCCGTCAACGCGATTGCGCATGTGGCCGTGAGAGCGCGGTATACAATCCTCCTGAATTTACCTACACTAGTGGTGGAATCAGGTTTCATTCTCGACTCCTTTGTATTTTTTCTCTATTACGGTGGAGCGGCTTCCTTACCACACCACCGTTACTGAGAATTATAGAGGGGGGCGGTTTTCATTCCCAACTCAGCGCGCCTGTGCGGGGCGGAAAACAAAAACGACGAGATTTTATTACTCTGAGAAAGTAATTTGACGCACGATGTGCGCGAACGGGAGCACGAAGGATGGTTCAGATGGCGGTTTCACCTCTGCCACAGTGGTTTGAAGGCTCGGAATATACCCATAAAGTCGCGGCTTGCATCATGAAATATGGTCCGATTTCACGCATTACGTTGGCGCAGATTTTAGGACTTTCGCAGGGTGCTGTTTCCCGAATTACCAGCGATCTGATTTATGCGGGCGTGATTGAGGAGACGCCGATGCCGTCCGGCAAGGCCGGCAAACTGCCGAAAGGTTTCGTGCAGAAAGAAAATACGGAACGTCGCGGCCGCCCGCAAACCGGATTGCAGGTGATTGCGAATGCGCGATCTTTCGTTGGCATGAAAATCAACGCGACGCATATTTCGGCAGTTGCGGTCAACGCAATCGGGCAGATCATCACCGGATGCCATGATCTGGAAATCGAAGACGCTTCCCCGCAGACCGTGGTCGCGCTGATCAAACAACTGACGACCGACTGTTCCGACGAGGCGGAGATGGCGGGCTGGCCGAAACCGTGCGCTGTGGGAATCTCGCTTGGCGGGCATATTGTCGACGGTACCGTGGTGACGTTCGCACCGTTCATGCACTGGTCGCAGCCCGTGGAACTTTCCGTCATGGTTCGTGAGGCGACCGGATTGCCTACCGGAATTTACAACGATATCGATTCGTTGGTGGTTGACGCCTGCCTGTTTGGACCGGGCGTTGGATTGGATAGCTTCGCGGTGCTGACGTTCGGCGCGGGCGTCGGCTATTCGTTGACGTTCAACGGCGAGCTGGTAAGCTGTCCGGATAAAAGTTACGGTTTGGTCGGGCATATTCTGGTCGATCCGGATGGGCCGCGTTGTGTTTCCGGACACAAGGGATGCGCGCAATGCCTGTCCGACAACTCGATCGCGGCGGAATATTCGCAAATCATCGGACATCCCGCATCATTCGACGATTTCGCACGTGACGCACGCGCGAACAAACCGCAAGCGACGAATCTGGTGAACCGCACCTGCTTCCGTCTCGGCACCCTGGTGGCGACCATCGCCAATCTTGCCATGCCAGACAAAATCATGATCGCCGGAGAATCGTCGTTCATCGCGAAATTCGGCATTGACGACTTGCGTAACGGCATCAACATGTATCGGCATAGCCAGGCCGCGCCAGTGGATTTTGAAATTCCCGACCACGATTGGGCTTTGTGGGCCAAGGCGGCCGCATCACAGGCAATTCGGCAATATGTTGGCTGATTGATTGCGATTGATTGTCTTGCAATACAAAAAATCCTCCCTTTTGTTCAGGGAGGATTTTTGTTATGCGATTACGGCTTATTCAGCGCTCTCGACGGGCGCAAGCACGGCCTTGAAAAGGACTGCTTGCGCCGGGTGCAGTGCCGGCGGGCGGATGCCGTACGTGGCGAGCGCGCGTCCGGTCATCCTCACGCCTCCGGCCTTCCACCAGCCGAGCGGGCTCTGTCCGTTGGCGATGTCTTGCTTGGCGAGGTCGAGGCTCACGTCAAGCGGCGACACCTCATACACCTTGTCAGGGTCGAGGCCGGGCAGGCGTACCGGCGCGGCCGGGTAGGTCTGCGAGGTGGTGAGCTGGGTGAAACGGTAGATGGCGGCCGCTTGGTTAGGCATGACCACACCGTCCAAGCGCACTGCCGGATCGGCTGCGTCGGAATGCACGACTGCGTCTACGGCGAACCATTCGCGATGCTTCTTGAATTCGGCGACCCATTCGGCGAGCTTGTCGATATCTTCCTGCGGTTCCTTGAGCAGGTTCCATTCGATGCCCATGTGTCCGAAGAAGGCCATGGCCATACGCAGTTCCTGCGTGGTGGCGCGGTGCGTGGAGTGCGCCGGGGATGCGCCCACATGTTCGCCGATCATTTCCGGCGGCACGAGCAACGAGGTGTAGCGCTGGATGTCGGCGCGTTCCACCGGGTCGACGCAGTCGGATCCCCAAATGCGGTCGGCCACTTCGAGGATGCCGAGGTCCACGCGGCCACCGCCGGAAGAGCAGCTTTCGATTTCAAGTCCTGGATGCGCGGCCTTCAGATCAGTGAAAATGCGATATACGGCGAGCGTCTGCTGGTGCACTGCCGGGCGTCCGGTGCGTGGGGAGACAGCTTCGGTGACGAGTTTGTTGTGATCCCACTTGATGTAGTCGATGCCGAGTTCGCCGACGAGCTTGTCCATTGCGCCGTAAATGTAGTCGTAGGCGTCCGGATTGGTCAGGTCCACGACCTGCTGGGTACGTCCTTGCATGGGCAGACGGCCTTCGGTGGGCTTCAACACCCAATCGGGATGCGCGCGGAACAGGTCGGAATCCGGGTTGACCATTTCCGGCTCGAACCACAGACCAAATTCGAGTCCCTTGCCATGCACGTAATCGGCGAGCGCCTTGAGCGACTTGTCGCCGTCGGGCCACACGTCCTGCGAGATCTGCCAGTCGCCGAGGCCGGAGGTGTCGTCGCGGCGGGAGCCGAACCAGCCGTCGTCCACGACGAAGCGTTCCACGCCACTTTCCACGGCCTTGTCGGCGAGTGCGGTGAGGGTGTCATAATCGTGGTTGAAGTAGACGGCTTCCCATGTGTTGAGAATGACCGGGCGCGGCTTGGGCGCGATGTTGTGTTCAGCAAGCCAGTCGCGGTGCACGCGGCGAATGTAGCTGTGGAAGCGGGCTGCGACTTCGTTGAGGCCTTCGCCGTAGGAGCCGATAAGCCATGGAGTGGTGTAGGACTCTCCATTGGCGAGGCTGATTTCGCCGCCGAACAGTACTTCGCCGCCGCCGATCACGCCGCTGGTGTATGGCAGGCGTTCCGCGGAGAGCACGCTGTTACCGCTCCATGCCACGTGTGCGGAGTAGACGTTGCCGTGCGTGAAGCCGAAGCCTTTTTCGCCGACGCTGAGCAGCAGGGTGGCATCGAAGTCTGGGCGTCCGGCCATGGATGCTTTGGCGAAGCGGCCGAGGGTGAAGTCCTGGCGCTGCGGGGAGCGTTCGCGCAGATGGTGGCCGGTGGTGGTGAGGATTTCGTTGGCGTCGGCCGGCACGGTGAATGCGAGTTCGATCTTGCCGACTTCGAGCTGGCCTTCGCCGGTGTTCACGACTTCGGCGTTCTGGCGGATGAGGCCGGTTTCGTCGAGTTCGCAGGTCCAGATGAGTTTCACATGCTGTTCCTCGTCTTCGGCGGTGACGGTGACGGTTGGGGTCTGCTTGGGTTCGTCGGCCACGCTCCAGTTCGGGTATCCGTCTTTTTCGCCCATGACGTAGGTTTTGCCAGCCGCCACGGTTTCGGCGGTGATGTTGCTGACTGCGAACTTGCAGAACAGTTCCACGCCGTCGCGACGCACATCAAAGCGGGTTGCGCCGATCCAGGATTCGGATTGCGTGGGCAGCACGCTCGGCCATGAGGTGTAGTCGAGTGCGCCAGAAACACGCTGTGGCATTTGCGCGTCGAACATGTCGATCACGGTTGCCGGGGCTGCGAGCGGGCGACCCCAATGCACGAGTCGCGGCAGATCATTGCCGGGGAATACGAGTGCGAACGCCACGTTTGCGGCTGGCTGTTCGGCGTAGACCGCAGTGAGTTCGGTACCGTTGGTAGCGTTGCCATGGAAGGTCTGAATGAGCGTCATTGCAGCATCCTTTACATATTGCGATTGCCTTGTACTGTCACCTTCGATGGTATGACAAGCTTCATTTGTTGACGTCGCCGAGCGTGTTTCTTTCTGTCGGAAAGTATTTCTTGCGACCATAGAATCGCAAGAAATATTATTACGTAAACATTACCGTTGAAATCGCAATCATCTTTACCAAGATTTACTTGGCATTTCAATATTTCTTACGTTTTTGCGACTGCAAAATCGCAATTATCGTTTTCCAGCGAAAAAATCAGTCATCAATCGTGCGCATTCCGATTCACGAACGCCGCCGATAACTTCCGGAACATGACCGACATGCGGGTCGCGAGGAATGTCCCAAATCGAACCGCATGCACCCAACTTGGCATCCCACGCGCCGAACACGATTCGTCCGACATGCGTTTGCAGGCACGCGCCGGCGCACATCGGGCACGGCTCCAAGGTAACAATCAACGTGCAATCGGCAAGATTCCACGTACCAAGCGACCGAGCGGCCTGCGTCATGGCCTTGACCTCGGCGTGCGCCAACGGATCGGCGTGCGCCTCGCGCAGATTACGGCCACTGCCGATCACCGCTCCCCCAGCGTCAAGCACGACGGCACCGACCGGTACCTCGCCTTCCGCGGCGGCCTCGCGGGCCAATTCAATCGCCAGCTCCATGTCGTCACTCCACTGCATACCCGCCACTATACGGTTCCGCTCGCGTGAAGCGAAAGACGAAACACGCCCATAAATACCTCTTGGTAGGCTGGAAGAGATTGAAGAAAACGCGCAAAAAGGAGGCACGTTGGCGGCATTCGAGTTGATTGTATGTATTATCGCCGCCGTCGTACTATCTTCATTCCTCAGCCGTTTCATTCCCAAGGTTTCCACACCGCTCGTGCAGATCGCGTTGGGTGCGCTGGCGTCGCAATTGCCGTTTTTCCCGAACGTCACGCTCGATCCGGAACTGTTCATGGTGCTGTTCATCGCGCCGCTGCTGTATTTGGAAGCGCATGAAATCGATAAAAGCGAGCTGCTGAAATCCGTTAAATTGTCGCTTTCATTGGCAATTGGACTAGCGATCGCAACCATGGTGGCCGTTGGTTTCGCACTGCATGCCGTATGGCCCGCAATTCCCCTTGCCGCGGCACTGGCGCTCGGCGCCGCACTTGGACCGACCGACGCGGTCGCCGTATCGTCGCTCGGCAAGGAAGCCGCGCTTACGCAACGTCAAACCAGCGTGCTTAAAGGCGAATCGCTATTCAACGACGCGTCCGGCATCGTCGGCTTCCAGTTCGCGATCGCGGCGGCCGTCAGTGGCGTGTTTACAGTGGGCGATTCGGCCGCACAGTTCGTGTTCTCATTCTTCGGCGGCGCCATTTTCGGCTTGGCAGTAGGCATGGTCGCCGACCTGTTATTTGAATCGTTGCGATCTTTCGGCTGGGAGACGACCACAAGCCGTATTTTGATGGAATTGTTCCTGCCGTTCATTCTGTATTTGGGTGCGGAAGCGGTGCATGTTTCCGGCATTCTTTCGGTAGTGACGGCCGGTTTGATCATCCGTTTCGACCGCACCGGCATCGGCCCGAATGTGGCTCGCACCAACATTGTTTCGTCAAGCGTATGGGGGGTATTCTCGTTCACGCTCAACGGCACGGTGTTCATTCTGCTTGGCATGTTGCTGCCGAATGCGATGAGCGCAAGCTGGGACGATCCGCAAGTCAGCAATTGGCTGCTACTGGTTGCGATTCTTACGGTTTCCGCAGTGGTAATCATCATGCGATTCCTGTGGATTTCATTGATGCTACGTCTCGCGCGAGATACCGTCACCGGCAAGCGACGCAAGATGACGGCGCAACGTTGGCGTTCGGCCGCGGTCATGACGTTCGGCGGGCCGAAAGGCACCATCACCCTGTCATTGATGTTCACGATCCCGTACACCATTACGGGAGGCGTGTGGTTCCCCATGCGTGACGAACTGATCTTCATCGCAGGTGGCGTGATCGTCGTAACCTTGCTGCTCGCCAACTTCCTGCTGCCGCTGCTGGCGCCGAATCGCAATAAAGACACTTCCGTGGAAATGACCGAAATCACCATCGAAGTGCTGCGACGGACCGTGGAGGAACTGACGGGACGAGTCACACCCGACAATCGTCGTGCGGTGCTGATGATCATCGACTCGTATACGAAACGTATCACACGACTGAAGCAGCGCATCGGAGAAATCGATCCGCAAGGGTATATGCAATTGCAGATCGATGCGCTCAATTGGGAGAAGGAATACGTCAAGGCGCGACTGGCGAAAGTCAAAGCGACGCCGAACGACGACAAGGCAGCGCACGATCTGGAAATCGAAGCATGCGAGCGCCTGCTCGACCAGATCATGAGCTCACTGCGCCATATTGAAACGGAACATAATTCCGGACGCACCATCTGGCGAGCCAAAGGCCGCTTCAGAGCGTTGCAGAGGCGTATGGGCACCATGTTGAAGCGTGTGAACAGCCGCATTCGCCGCACTACCCCGCTGTTCAGCGACGACGAGCTGTTCGCGCACACCCGCGTGGTGCAGGTGGATGCCATCGAACATGTGATCGACCGCCTGTATGAGGAGATGGGCCGTGACACATACAATACGGAACATTGTTCGGCACTGCTGCTGGATTACCGACGAGGCGAGGCTACGCTGAGGTCGCGCCCGAATGTGGGCACGAGCGCGGAGGCGCAGGCGCAGGCGGAAGAGGTGAAGCGCGAAAGCTACGGTATCGAGCTGGGTGTGATCCAAGACATGTACGAGGCGGGCGACATTACGCGTGCGCAATCCAAGCAGCTGCGACGCAACGTGTATGTGATGAGCGTGGACGCCGACGCGCAGATCTAGCATCCGCTGATCTGATGGGGTTAGCAAGCTGGCGTGAGCCGGTGATCCGCCATGAGTTTGTTTGCGAACGAACTGTGGGAACCTGGAGGATGAGACAACTGCGCGGAAACGGAACACGCGTATAACGTGGCAAACTGGAGGCCATTCCACAATCTAAAACATGAGGGAATTGAAATTCTCAGATATTTCCCAGAAAACGCCAGACATGTACTCAGCATCGTCTGCTTATATAGGAGATGTCAGCAAAAGAGCCGACCAGGAACCCACAGCAGTTCCCGACAATTGAACCCTTTCTTCTTCTCTCTCCTTTCTCTCCCCGGTGGTCTTCTCTCCACCGGGGTTTCTTTTTGCCTTCAACGGGTGGATTCCTCCAGTCAGTGGGAGAATCTGCCCGCTTACAAGCCGCTCAGCGTCCCAATCCTTCCAGTGACTGGGAGGATTGCCCCGCTGAAACGGGTATATTGGAGGCATGAGTGAAATACGCGAGCACGAAACCAGCGATTCCCACGATTCCAGCAATCCAAACACCCCGACCGGTCTGATCGGGCGCAAATCGCAGGTGGTTCCGGGGCGGTTCGGCGAGCCGCTGCAGGTCACGCACGTGCAGTATTCGCGCGGGGGTGGTAATGCGGCTCCACGACGCCCGCTGTTCCTCTGCCTGCACGGCTGGGGTTCCAATGAGGCTGATTTGGCCGACATGATGCGTTACGTAGCTCCCTACAACGATTTCGCGTCGTTGCGCGCGCCGCTCGTGCTGCAGGAGGCTGGTTCCGGTGAATTCGGTTTCGGTCAGGGCGCGTATTCGTGGTTCCATGATTGCGTGCCTTCCGGCGAAGATTTGGATCGCGACGCCTATGCTGCCGCCCAAGCCATTGACGATTGGGTTGCGCGCAATGTTTCCGAAGATCGCGCTGTGGTGCCGATCGGTTTTTCGCAGGGTGGTTTGCTGGCGATTCAATTGCTGCGCGTCCATCCGGAACGGTACGCCGCATCAATCTCACTTTCCGGCTTCCTTGCTCCGGGAATCGTCGCCGGTAGCGCGCCTGCCGACAGTTATGTCGCGGAGTTGAATATTCCTGTGTTCTACGGTTATGGCAAGAACGATACCGTGATTCCGATGCCGGAGCTTTTCGCGGCTGCCGCCTGGCTGGACGAGCATACGTTTCTCACGTCGAAAAGCTACCGTGGGCTCGATCATGCGGTTAGTCTCAACGAATTCAGCGATTTGCGCGACTGGCTTGCAGCACATGATATCGCGCCGGGAATCTTGTAAGAAATCCTGCAGAAGAATCCCGTAGAAAATCCATGCATCGGATTTTGCGTACCAAGCACACGGCAATCGTTACAGCCCGATATAAGCCACGATATAGCGATACCGCGTTAGACTAGAGCCAGCTAATAATCATTTCGCAATTGCCGGCATTCGCACGCTCAACCATGCGAACGTTCGAATGTTGGCGAGCGCCATACCGGCACATTCGCGTGCCTGGCAATAAGGAGTTTCGATGCTGCTGTCCGATCGTGACATTCTCGCCGCGCAGGCCGAAGGTCATATTTCACTCGATCCGTGGACCCCGGAAATGGTGCAGCCTGCTTCCATTGACGTGCGTTTGGACCGTTTCTTCCGCCTGTTCAACAATCATGCGTACACGTATGTCGATCCGGCTGAGAATCAGGGCGAGCTGACCGAGCAGTTCGAGGTGGCTTCGGACGAACCGTGGATTCTGCATCCGGGTGAGTTCGCGTTGGGGTCCACGTGGGAGTATGTGCAGCTTGATCCGACGATTGCCGCCCGACTGGAGGGCAAGAGCTCGCTGGGCCGCTTGGGTATTCTCACGCATTCCACCGCAGGCTTCATCGACCCTGGTTTCGAGGGTCATATCACGTTGGAATTGTCGAATGTGTCGACGTTGCCGGTGAAGTTGTGGCCGGGCATGAAGATCGGTCAGATGTGCTTTTTCCAGCTCAGCTCTCCCGCAGAACATCCGTACGGTTCGCAAGGCACCGGCTCGCATTATCAGGGTCAGCGCGGTCCGACGCCGAGCCGTTCCTACGTGAACTTCTACAAAGCCGACATTACCGACTAATCATCAAATATTCTTGGATTATCGCAATATATTGTCGATAATACATTGTCGATGTAGGGCGATTGATATCGGTAGCAGGCTGCGGACGTTTTCTTGGAGATGATCACGCAGTCATTCCCTGGCTCTGACGGTATTGTACCGGACTCATCCAACCGAGTGACCGTTTGATACGCTCGTGGTTGCGCCAGGCCGTAACGGTCCATGAGATCCAGCCATCCGGGCCACCGGCAGTGGCGGCCGCGGTCGGAACGCACCAAGGGATGCGCTCCCTCCGGCAGCGTTTCCACGGCCTTGACGAGCATCCTGTTGGCTAGCTCCGCGTTGGGACCGGACCCGGCCGTGTACGCGACGATCCCGCCATCGTGGCAGTCGACCGGCGGCGAGAGGTACACCTCCCGTCCCGGGCCTTGATCCCGGGTGATGTCCGTCAGCCACTTCTCATTCGGCCGTTCGGCCGTGAAATCGCGGTCGGCGAGGTTGTCTGTATTTCGTCAAATTGAGGTGGACGTGTTCGGCACTTAATCTGGACACCGTCGGCGTTCAACTTGAACACCGTCGGCGGTTGGTTCCTTGTTTTGTTGTTTGTTTGGTTTATTTCATGAGGGAGTGTTTGTTCCGGTAGGATTCGCCGTGGAAGCGGAGGATCCTGCCGTGGTGGACGATGCGGTCGATGACCGCGGCGGCCATGTCCCCGTCGCCGAACACGTCGCCCCATCTGCTGAACTCGAGGTTCGAGGTGAAGATGACGCTGCGGGTCTCGTAGCTGTCCGCGATAACCTGGAACAGAAGCCTGGCCCCGTCGATGTCGATGGGCAGGTAGCCGAGCTCGTCGATGATGACCAGCCCGGCCCTGCCTATCGACTTGAGCTCGGCGTCCAATCTGTTGTCGTCCTTGGCCTTCCTCAACCGCATGACCAGGCTGGAGGCGGTGAAGAACCTCACGGGTATCATGCGTTGGCATGCGAGCATGCCGATCGCGATGGCGAGGTGGGTCTTGCCGCAGCCGACGTCGCCGTAGAGCACGAGGTCCTCGGCCCGGTCGACGAATTCCAGGCTTTCCAGCTGTTCGCGGCCCCAGTCGGCGGGAAACGAGGCCATGCTCCAGTCGTATCCCTCCAGGGTCTTGCTCTGGGAACCCGGCCTGTTTGAGCAGCCGCCGCCGTTTGGATTCGGCCCGGCTCGCGTTCTCCTTCTCGAACAGGTTGGCCAGGAAGCCGAGCTGGCCGGGCGTGGCGTCCTCCAGGGCCTTCTCGAGCACGCTGTGTGTCAACGGCAGGTTGCGGGCGAGGCCCATGACCTGTTCCGGCGTGGCCTTGTCAAGAACGCGGCCGCCGCGCTGCCGCGGTTTTTGCTGGCTCATTCGGCCGCCTTCATGTATTTGTCGTAACGCTTCAAATCCTGCCCGCCTTCGGTTCCCGCACCCTCGAGGATGCGTTTGGCACATGTGCCGATCGCCGCGCGGTCGACGGTCCGTCCCGCGTTGATGACGGTTTCCACCGCTTTGGCCGTGGCAGCGAACCCGCAGTCGGCGGCAACGGCTCGGATGTCGTCGAGCAGATTGGAGCGCGTGCGTGCGTCCATGCGGTCGAGCAGGGCTCGCACGGTTTCGGGGAAATCGTTCCTGATCGGGCTTTCGCCCCATATGCGGGGCTTTCGCGCGATGATCGCGAGCAGGCTCGCCGGATCCACCTGGGTTTTCGCCGAATGGCCCCAGATCCTCTCCAGCGTGGTGATCGTTTCGCCGTCGGGGCCCCGCAGTTCGATCTCGAAGACGCGCACCCCGGCCTGCAGGCGCATGGAACGCCATTTCGGTCCGGCCAGATACCGGTTCGC
>OIIC01000385.1_pt1 | contig 12259 bp, 9 predicted proteins | sample 1582941 | NCBI WGS metagenome assembly OIIC01 (sample SAMN02674970, study PRJEB24791) | human gut metagenome, SKBSTL043 | isolation source: stool | host: Homo sapiens | place: USA | reverse complement strand
AGCGGAAACAATACGGAAACAATACGGAAACAATATGAGGTCGATATATGCTGGAGGGGAGGACGATATGTGATGGGTACATGGTGAAGCGTGTGATTGAAGCTTTTCCCTTAGAGCAGGGCACAATGAAACGACCATAACAAGCGGGTCGTTCATTTCGGACGAAGCCGTTTTGGGTTAAAAAACAGAAATACCCAAAAAATAATGTTTTTATTGGCTTCAATCTCGGATTTTGTGGCTATCTTTGCGGTAAGATATGCTATACACAGCATAACCCAAGAATAAGAAAGCAAAACCATGACAGCTACAGAGCAGACAAAACAGTCGTTGGAGCGGTTTTTCAACAAGATTGCCCAAAAGTTACCCTCATGTGACGAACCGTCGCTGATGAGCGACATTCACGTCAGAGTGTCGCAGGAAAGCGGCGACGTGATGGCGTTCGACGACGACGAGAACGAAATAACCCGTTGTGTCGTTGAGCCTTGGATAGACAACAAGGAGGACGACTTCTACGACAAGGTGACCTGTCAGCTCCGCCAGCAGATGACGGCGATGAGGCAGGTGGTGGAAGGTCTTGGCGTGATGAAGCCCTACAGCTATGTGCTCGAAGATGACGACAAGGACAGCATCGCAGAGCTCTACGTCGTGGACGACGACACGATCATCGTGGGCGGCGACCTGATGGACGGACTGGACGAGGACCTGGACCATTTCTTCAACCAGCTGATGGATGAACATTGCTAAGCAACTGGCTCTCGGGCTTTCCGCGCTGACCCTCGGCAACATAGCCGCCACGGCGCAGCGCCACGAAATCCTCGACCCCAACATTCGGTCGCTGCAGGTCATTGCCGACAACGACTGGAGACGGATGCCCATCATCGGCCTCCGTGGGGGGCAACTGTCCGTCAGTTTCGACGACCTCACACACGAATACCACCGCTACGCCTACCGGCTGACGCATTGCGAGGCCAACTGGAAGCCTTCGGAGGCACTCTTCGAGAGCGACTACTGCGACGGCTTCGCCTCGGGCAACACCATCGACGACGTGCAGGAGAGCATCCTCACCAACACGCTCTACACCCACTATCGACTGACGCTGCCCAACGGACAGTGTGCGATGAAGCGGTCGGGCAACTACCTGCTGACCATCTACGACGAGAACGACGACGACCGCGAGGTGGCACGCATAGCCTTTATGGTGACGGAGCCGGCCGAGGCACAGATGGGCGTGGGGCTAAAGGTGCTGACCAATACGGACGCAACCATCAACCAGCACCACCAGCAGGTGGAGATGGAGGTGGGCTATGGAGGCTATCGGGTGACGGATCCACAGCGGCAGATCACCACCGTGGTGCTCCAAAACCAGCGCTGGGACGACGCCCGCTGGAATGCTCGCCCGCAATATACGATGGCCGACGGACTGAGGTGGAGCCACTGCGGCGACTACCTCTTCTGGGCGGGCAACGAGTATCGGAAGTTTGAGATCCTCTCGACCGACGTGGCAGCCATGGGAGTAGATCGCATCGACTGGGACGGCACGCAGTATCATGCCTACCCCTGGACGGGAGAGCCACGCCCCAACTACATATACGACCCCGACGCAGACGGCGCCTTCGTGATCCGCAACTCAGACAACTACCATGCCAATACGGAGAGCGACTACCTGCTGGTACACTTCCGCTACCGCTGCGAGAAGCCCTTTCAGGAGGCAGTCTATCTGAACGGCAACTTCACGCAGGACCGCTTCCTGCCACAATACAGGATGGAATATCATGCCGAGACACAGAGCTACGAATGCAACGTGCCGCTAAAACTGGGTTATTACAACTATCAACTATTGATGATCGACGAGGCAGGACGCCCTGCCCTGCTCCCCACAGAAGGTAACTTCTACCAAACAGAAAACAGCTACCAAGCACTGGTCTATTACCGACCGATCGGCGGACGCACGGACCAGCTGGTAGGCTATGCGCAGATGAAGTGCAACGAACGGTAGGAACAGAAACCCAAAAAGACTGACAGTGATAATAGATATGAGAACAAGGAAAGCGATATTGCTGATAATGCTACTGGCGACGGTGCTGGGACTGGACGCAAAGACGTGGGAGGCAGAGGACATCCCGATGGTGCACCTCACCGACGCACGCCGCTACGTCTGCGACCCCGACGAGATTCTCTCGCAGGCGGAGCGCGACTCTATCGACAGCTATCTCCTGCGCCTCGACAAGCAGTGTGGCGTGGAGTCGGTGTTCGTCATCGTAAAGCGCGTGAGCAACGGCGACACGTTTCGCTTCGCACAGGACCTGGGCAACCGCCAGGGAGTGGGAAGCAAGAAGACCAACCGCGGACTGGTGGTGGTCGTAGCCGTGGAGGACCGCCGATACTTCATCGCTCCGGGAGAGGGTCTGGAGAAAGACCTGACCGACATAGAGTGTGACGACATCGGGCGGGCTTGCATCGTGGCCAACATGAAGCGCGGAGAGCCCGGACAGGCCGTACTGGCCACAGCCCAGGCGGTCTATAAGAAACTGAAGACCGGGACGACAGGGATCCAGGAGAACACCGACGAGGACGCTGGCGCAGGACTGGCAATCGTCCTCTTCACCGTGATCTGCATCGTCGTCGTCCTCGTCATCCTCAACCGCAGGGACAACCGCGGCAAGGGTGGCGGCGGTGGAGGAGGAAGCCGACGCTCTGGCGGCCCCTTCATCATCTGGGGCAACCCGGGCCACACCAACGACTCCGGAAGCGGATGGGGCGGAGGATTCTCCGGCGGCAGCTTCGGAGGCGGCAGTTTCGGTGGAGGTGGTGCTGGCGGAGGCTGGTAAGCCTTCCGCGGGACCCGCTCCGAATGGTGGCGAAAGCCGAACTGGCCAACGAGAACAACAACAGAATTATAATCAGAAATCTATTAGTATATGGAATCAAAGAAGCTATTGAAAGTAGGGTCTATCGTCGTGGTAGTCCTGATGATTGTGGGGTGGCTGGTGAGCAGCTACAACTCCATGGTGTCCAACCAAGAGGAGGTGACAACGGCGTGGAGCAATGTGGAGGCGGCTTATCAGCGCCGTGCCGACATGATGCCGCAACTGGCAAAAACCGTAAAATCGTATGCCAAGCACGAGCGCGAGACGTTTGAGCAGGTGACGAAGGCACGCAATGCGGCCACACAGATACACCTCGACGCAGCCGACCTCACACCCGAGAAGCTCAAGGCCTTCGAGCAGGCACAGAACCAGGTGACGCAGGCGCTCTCCCGCCTCATCGCCGTCTCGGAGCGCTACCCCGACCTGAAGGCCAGCGAAAACTACAAGTCGCTGATGGTGCAGGAAGAAGGTACGGAGAACCGCATCAACGAAGCACGCCGCCGCTACAACGAGAGCGTGCAGGGCTACAACCTCTCCATCCGCCGCTTCCCAAACAACCTCCTCGCGGGTATGTATGGCTTCGAGCGCATGACGAAGTTTGAGGCTGCGCAGGGTGCGGAGAAGGCTCCGGATCTCGACATCTAAGGAAAAAACATCGGCACGATGCGTCCGCAGCTTGGTGGACGCATCGTACGGATGCCCTACCCTCCTACTTTCTGACGATACTCCTCCTTAATGCGCTGTTCCACCTCGTCGAGCGTCTTGCGACTGACCCTGACAGCCTTGAAATAAAGGAAAACAAAGAAAAACACAATGGCGAGGACGAGGGAAATCACAAAATTGAGCACCTGCGACTTGACGCCCAGCCACGCCACAAACTCCATGCTACCGATGAGGGCGGCAGCCGCCACCAATGCGTCCGCCCAGTTGTGCTTGCGGTAACTGCGGAGGATGCGCTGATACTCCTCGTCTTCTTGCAACAGGCGCTGACGATTGTCAGCCCATTTTTTCTCGAAAGTTTTCTCTATCATAAGTTTCTGCTTGGTTCGGTGATTCAAAAAGATCGGTGAAACGATCGTTCAGTGAGACAAAACAATCATACAAATAGGCGCGCTGTGATACCATCGCTCAGATAGATGCCCCGGCGAGTGAGGCGCAGGTGGTCGTCTTCGCGGACGAGATAGCCCTGGCGCAAGTCCTGGTCGGCAGCAGCCAAGAGGAAGTCGAGGCGCTGGCTACCGAAGTCGCGCCGGATCTTGCCCAGATCAATACCTTCTGCGGTGCGCAGCGACGTCAGCACTACGTCCTCATAGTGGGTGTCGGGATCGAGGGCCTCCACCGTGCAGGGCCGTTCACCACGACCGATGGCCGCGATATAGGTTTCGATGTCAGCCACATTCCATGACCGCTGCCGTCCGTCGAAGGAATGGGCAGAGGCTCCCAGGCCCATATAGGGCACGTCGCGCCAATAGCTACTGTTGTGGCGGCTCTCGCGCTGGGGCAAGGCAAAGTTGCTGATCTCGTAGTGGCGGTAGCCGGCAGCAGTAAGCCGGTCCACCAGGCAGTCGTACATGCGGAGCGAGAGGTCGTCGTCGATCTCTTGAATGCGCCCCTCGCTGAGCCAGCGATGGAGCGTCGTCCCCTCCTCGTACATCAGACTATAGGCCGAGATATGCTCCACGCCGAGACGGAGGGCCTCGTCGATGTCCTGCTCCCAGTCGGCGAGGGTCTCGCCCGGAAATCCGAACATCAGGTCGATGGAGATATTGCGGATGCCCGCCAGGCGCAGCAGCGTCGTGGCCCGTCGCACCTCAGCAGCCGTATGGCGACGGCGTAGCAAGCGCAGGCGGTCGTCGGAGAAGGTCTGCGCCCCCATCGAGATGCGGTCGATGGGCGATTGGGCAATCCAATCCGCAAACGCTGGGGTAATGTCGTCAGGATTACACTCCATCGTCACCTCGACAGGCTGCGGCCTATATACCTTATATATATAGGAGAAGAGACGGTCGAGCTGATCCGTTGTGAGCTGACTCGGTGTGCCACCCCCGAGATAAATGGTGGTCAGCGCCTCGTCAGCAGGCAATTCCTCCGCCCGCAACATCAGTTCCTGGCAGAGGGCATCGACGTAGGCATCGCGCAGCGCTGGAAGCGTCGTCGAATAAAATCCGCAATAGACGCAACGACTGGCACAAAATGGTATATGTATGTATAATCCTGTCATTTCACTTGCAAAAGTACTAATTAATTTTAAAAAATAGAGCACTTTTGCCATCGTTGTTTGGCTTTTACAAAAAAAATGCCTAATTTAGTGGGCGAAATGACAGAAATGCCTGTCCTCTTTCAATTACCCTACAAGTAAATAACGATATTATTAATCGCTTAAATCTATCCGATATGAAAGTATATCAGACAAATGAGATTAAAAACATTGCCTTGATTGGCAGTGCGGGTAGCGGCAAGACCACACTTGCCGAGAGTATGCTTTTCGAAGCTGGTATCATCAAGCGTCGTGGCTCCGTAGAAGCCAAGAACACGGTAAGCGACTATTTCCCTGTGGAGCAGGAGTACGGCTATTCGGTCTTCCCCACCGTATTCCATGCAGAGTGGAATGGCAAAAAGCTCAATATTATCGATTGTCCGGGTAGCGACGACTTTGTGGGGGGTGCCATCACGGCCCTCAACGTCACCGACCAAGCCGTCATACTCATCAATGGCCAGTATGGCCCGGAGGTTGGCACACAGAACAACTTCCGATATACCGAAAAGCTGCACAAGCCGGTCATCTTCCTCGTCAACCAGCTTGACAGCGACAAATGCGACTTTGATCAACTCATCCAAAGCATGAAGGACATCTATGGTCCGAAGTGCGTGCAGATACAATATCCCGTCCAGACGGGTCCCGACTTCCACGAGATCATCGACGTGCTCATCATGAAGAAACTCTCATGGGGTCCGGACGGTGGCGCACCAAAGCGCGAGGAGATTCCCGCCGAGGAGATGGAGAAAGCCATGGAGCTCCACAAGGCGCTCGTGGAGGCAGCCGCCGAAAATGACGAGGCGCTGATGGAGAAGTTCTTCGAGGAGGAGACGCTCACGGAGGACGAGATGCGCGAGGGTATCCGCAAGGGCCTGGTGATGCGCAACATCTTCCCAGTGTTCTGCGTCGATGCCCACAAGGACATGGGTGTGCAGCGCCTGATGGAGTTCCTGGGCAATGTCGTGCCCTTCGTCAGCGAGATGCCGAAGGTCCACAACACGCGTGGTGAGGAGGTGTCTCCCGACTCCAACGGTCCGGAGAGCATCTACTTCTTCAAGACGGGTATGGAGCCGCATATCGGCGAGGTGAGCTACTTCAAGGTGATGAGCGGATCGATCAAGTCAGGCGACGACCTGACCAACGCCGACCGTGGCAGCAAGGAGCGCATCGGACAGATCTTCGCTTGTGCGGGTGCCAACCGCATCCCCGTGGATCAGCTCAACGCGGGCGACCTGGGCTGCACCGTGAAACTGAAGGATGTCAAGACGGGCAACACGCTCAACGGCAAGGGTACGGAGGAGCGTTTCGACTTCATCAAATATCCCAACTCCAAGTATTCACGCGCCATCAAGGCTGTCAACGAGAGCGATACGGAAAAGATGATGGCAGCCCTGCTCAAGATGCGCCAGGAGGACCCGACATGGGTGGTGGAGCAGAGCAAGGAACTGGGCCAGACGATCGTCCACGGACAGGGAGAGTTCCACCTGCGCACGCTGAAATGGCGTATGGAGAACAACGAGAAACTCGCCGTGAAGTTTGAGGAGCCGCGCATCCCGTATCGTGAGACCATCACGAAACTCTCTCGCGCCGACTATCGCCACAAGAAGCAGTCGGGTGGTGCCGGACAGTTTGGCGAGGTCCACCTGATTGTGGAGCCATACGCCGAGGGCATGCCCGATCCGACGACGTTCAACATCAACGGCCAGGAGTTTAAGATGAACATCAAGGGCCGCGAAGAAGTGGACCTGGAGTGGGGCGGCAAGCTCGTCTTCATCAACTCCGTGGTCGGTGGTGCCATCGACGCACGCTTCATGCCCGCCATCCTCAAGGGTATCATGGACTGCATGGAGCACGGTCCGCTGACGGGTAGCTACGCCCGCGACGTGCGCGTGATCGTCTATGATGGCAAGATGCACCCGGTGGATAGCAACGAGCTCTCCTTCATGCTCGCCGCACGCCACGCCTTCTCCGACGCCTTCAAGCAGGCTGGTCCGAAGATTCTGGAGCCGATCTACGACCTGGAGGTCTATGTGCCGGCCGACTACATGGGCGACGTGATGAGCGACCTGCAGGGCCGCCGCGCCATGATCATGGGCATGGACAGCGAGGCTGGCTACCAGAAGTTGCAGGCGAAGATTCCTTTGAAGGAGCTCTCCAACTACAGCATCGCGCTCAGCTCCCTCACGGGCGGACGCGCCAGCTTCTCGACGAAGTTTGCAAGCTACGAGCTGGTGCCCAACGACATCCAGCAGAAGCTCATCGCCGAGCATGAGGCTGAGCAGAAGGACGAAGACTAAAAAATGGGGCGCTTGTCTGCGAGACGAGCCGCCATTAACATAATGAGAGAGCGTGTGTCAAAACGGTCGTTTTTGACACACCCTCGTTTTACTTTTCAGAAGAACAAGCACAACACAAACAAAAACGATCAATGCTTATGAGGTGTAGAATCAAAGAACCACTCCAGGGCTTCGTCGCCACGGTCATGCTGGCTACCTGCGCCCCCATCGCGGCATGGGGACAGGCGGACCAGTCGATCGCTGAGGACTTCAGCCTGTTTACAGCAGGCAGCGAGGAGGCTCCATCGACCGCTATCAACAGTACGGACGGTACGATCCCGTCGCGCTATTTCCACCAGCCGGGATGGACGGGCTACGGCGTACACCAGGCCAACGGGACTTGTGCGCTGATCAACCCCGACGCCTACGGAGCCCAACTCAACACGGCGGTGGGCCACTATGACGGCACCTATGTCGTGAAGGTGCGCGCCAAGACCCTGCCGGGCAACAAGCAGGACTACGCACGCCTGAACATCGGCCTGTGGGAGGATGCCGCCAACCAATACAATCAGACGAACTACTACGAGAATTTCGTCACGACGAAGGAGGAATGGCGGGAGTTCACCTACGAATTCAACAACACGTCCTATGCGGGGAGCGACCGTATGTTCGTCGCCTTCTACACCAACGACCAGGTAGTCATCGACGATGTGTCGGTCGAAAGGTCCACGACGCTGAGCGCCCCGACGACCTACAAGGCCACCGACTACACCCCCGACGGCTTCACGGCCCATTGGTCGGCAGTGAAGGGCGCCACCCACTACCTGTTCTCCCTCTTCCACAACGAGGCGACACCAGTGACGGAGGACCATGCCTACACCGAGAACTTTGCCTCGCTATCGTCGGGCCAGCTGCCCGAGGGATGGACCTACAAGTCGGCGACGGGAGCAGCCCCGACGGTCTATCAGAACAGCGAGGGCGGCGTGGCTTCGGCCTTGATGCTGCGCAATGGCGATGTGGTCACGATGCCCGACGACGGAGGCAGGATCACCTCGCTGACGTTCTCGATCATCGAGTGTAAATTGCCGAAAAATCCCGAAGACCTCTGGGGCACGGAGATCCATGTCGAACTGTGGAACGGCGCGAGCTGGTCCGACTTCACCACCATCCAGGTCGATGCTTCGGAGTATGGCAACCAACTGATCCATGACATCGACTGGAGCCGGTTTATGGAGAAGGACAAGTATAAGTGTCAGAGCGTGCGCTTCCGCCTGTCAGGACTGCCCGACGACTGCGCCTTCGGACTGACCGACTTCGCATGGTCCACACGACGGTCTTCCACCACGGTGTATGACATCCGCGACCTGCGCGTGGAGGACACCCACTACACCGTGACGGGTCTCAACGAGACGACGGACTACGCCTACAGCGTGAAGGCGTGCAGCGACGACGCGGTCTCTGCCCCATCGACAGCACGACAGGCCAACGGACTGCCCGCTCCCGTCGTGGAGGCTGCCACGGAGATCACAGTCAACGGTTTCACGGCCCATTGGCGACCCGTGGCAAAGGCCACGGCCTACGAGGTGTCCCACTATGATGTCTATACCGCTCCCGCCGATGCCAGTAGCTACATCGTGCTGGCCGAGGACTTCTCGAAGATCGCCAACACGGGCGTAGGAATCGAGCGGCCCTTTGCATTTCAAAACTCCAGTTACAAAAAACTGGGCATGGACATGGTGTACCGGGATGGGTGGCAGTGTCTGTGGGGAGGATACGCCGACGGCTGCTTCGTGGGAACGGGTCTGACGGAGTATAATATCAGTGGCGAACTGCTCACGCCCGAACTGACGCTCTCGAACAACAACGGCCTCTACCACGTCAAGGTGACGGCGCGCTCGATGCTGAAAGACGACGTGCTGCAGGTCTATAGCCGCAAGAGCGGACAGGGCGTGGAGTGTGAGCTCAGACCAGACGAGTGGCGCGTGTTCGAGACCGACGTGACGGGAGGTCAGTTGGACGATATCGTGGTCTTCACCACGGCCCGCCATTACCCGTTCATCATCGACGACATCGAGATCAGCCAGGATCTGAAAGCAGGCGACCGCGTCTTCGAGCACATAGCCTCTTCCGACGCCATCGACCAAGGTGCGACGCAATACCGCGTCGAGGACCTTGCCACACCAGCCGACCACCACGCCTACGCCTTCGGCGTCACGGCCCTGCGTGCTACGACTGCCGGCGACTTCATCCGTTCGGACCGTTCGGCCTACCAGGTTGTGGCAGTAGCATCGGACGTGGCAAGACCGAAAGCCACCGTGACGGCGCACGAGACGGGACGCTATACCATCGACGGCAGGAGGGCCAACGCCCAAACCCGCGGCCTCGTCATCGTGAAATTCTCCGACGGCAGCGTGCGAAGAATGCTGCAGAAGTAGCCGCCTCAGGACGCTCCCTCCTGAACAAGACTGCATAAAAAAAGATGCCGCCCGACTCAGCTTTTGACTGGTTCGGGCGGCTTACTTATGCGTGGTTGGGGGCGACACGCGGGAAGCGAAGCGCGAAAGCGACACGCGGGAGGCGAAGCGCAAAGGCGAGTCGCTACGGGAAGTTATCGGGGGCAGAAGACCTTCATGACCTTGGAGCCAACCTTGACGATGTTGATGCCTCGCTGCAACTGCGGGATGCGGCGGCCCTGCACGTCGTAGTATTCCGCCTCGGTGTCGTTGAGCAGATCGACGAGGGTAGCGGCATCTACCTGGCTGGTGCCTTCATCCACGCCGATGGTGAGTTGTGCGGATCCACCCTCCACCGTACCCTCGGGCTGGATATAGGCGCGGTAGGCAGCTATCTTCACGCCGGTGGCAGCAGGCTTGTAGTTGCTGACCAGGCGGAACAGGTCTTTGGCAATGAAATAGCAATCGTCGGCGAGTTCGATGGGGGCAAACGTACCCATCAGTCGATGGCCCGTCTCCCTATTCGTGGGTTTTGTCACGGCCTTCGCCTTCTCACCGGAAGAAGCCGTACCGCTCACGACGCGGAAGCTGGTCTGTTCCGCGTTTTTCTTGCGAACGACGACAGGCTGGCCTGCCTCTATCACGCCTTCCTCCACGCGCACGAGCTCCACACTCTTCGTTCCTACCGACTTTAGGGTATAGAAGTAGCAGGTGTTGTTCTCCGAACTAGGATGGATGGTATAGGGCAGACAGAGCGTAGCCCATTCAGAATTTACCTCGCGCTCGTAGGTAGCGGCGTTCACGTCGCAGTCTTCGTAGAGCGTGTATGCCTTGCTGTCATCCAAAGGCAGCGCGTCGATGGTGAGTGGGTTGCCTGTGGCTCCAATGATCTCATTGCCATTCGTGCCAACCTTCTTGGTAAGATAGCCCGACTTGAAGTTGGCGTAAGTTTCATCTTTCTTTGTAGGTTCGAAGGAGATAGCGCCTTTCAGTAAATGGCAGTCGCGGAACATATTTGAACTTTTGACACCATATGGGATTTCGAAATGATCGCTGACATAGATAGTTTTAAGCGCGGAGCATCCGTCAAACATATCGGTAGCAGAATTTGCCATACCGGTGTTGAAACTGGAAAGATCAAGCATTTGAAGGCTACTGCATCCCTTGAACATAGCATCCAGCTGCATTCTGGGCTTATCAGCCGGGAAGTTGGACACGTCGAGAAACTTAAGAGAACTGCAACCAGAGAACATAGCGTATAAGCCGTGATATAACACTCCCTTCGCATTGAAATGGGACAAGTCAAGCGAATCCAAACTTGAACAGCCACCAAACATTTGGTTCATGGATGTCACATTCTCCGTATTAAAACTTGAAATGTTGAGATCATGGAGCTTTGTGCACCCATAGAACATCTGAGCCATTGTTGTTACTTTCTCTGTGTTGAAATGGGAAAGGTCGAGCGTTTCGAGGTTCGAACACAGGGCAAACATCCCTGACATATTCTTGACGTTGGACGTGTTGAGGTTTTCGATACCCTCTATGCTGGTAAGATTCGTACAACCATTAAACCAATTGGAGCACGTCGTGTGGGTTTCATCCCGGAAACCAGCTTTGAAGACAACCTTCTGAATTTCTGCAGCATGGGTGTCCCAATTCGGATTATTTCCATAGCCCAAATCAAGGATGTTGTCGCCCGCAGGCTTCGTGGCGCCGCGATGGAAGGAGAGCGTGCCGGTTGGCGCATCCCATCGCACCCAACTGGCAGTAGCAGCCGTGAGATAACCTCCCGCTCCCGTGTGAGCCATTTCCACACCCGTCTTATCAGGGTTATAGTTGGGCAGATTAACACATCCGGCAAAAATCGAAAAATCTAGGGTTACTTTATCTGTAGTAAATGCAGAAGTGACATAGATCTTCTTGAGGTTTTTGCAATTACTAAACGCATCAACCATGGAAACCATTTTGGGCGTTGCAAACGAGGAGAGATCAAGCGTTTCAAGCTTCGTACATGAGAAGAACATCCCAGTCATAGATTTCATGTTCTCCGTATCAAAACTGCTTAAATCAATACTTTCAAGGTTAGTACATCCTTCAAACATGTTTTGCATGTAAGTCACCTTTCTGGTATTGAAACTGCTGAGATCGAGACTCCGAAGTGACGAGCATTTATTGAACATTGATGACATTTGCGTCACATTTGCAGTATTAAAGCCAGGGAGATCGAGACTCCGAAGTGACGAGCAATTATTGAACATTCCTAGCATATTGGTCACGTTTTCGGTATTAAAACTGGAGACATCGAGGGTTTCAAGCGTGCTACAAATGCAGAACATATTCTCCATAGTGGTTACTTGTCCAGTTTTAAAATCAGTAAGATCGAGCTTGGAAAGCGCCCTACAGCCA
>OIIC01000354.1_pt1 | contig 12732 bp, 8 predicted proteins | sample 1582941 | NCBI WGS metagenome assembly OIIC01 (sample SAMN02674970, study PRJEB24791) | human gut metagenome, SKBSTL043 | isolation source: stool | host: Homo sapiens | place: USA | reverse complement strand
GCTGACAAGATTCTCGGCTGCCGAGGATCGGCGGTCTTCCATAATGTCGATCTCTGGCGCAGGGCCCTTCCTGCGAACGGTGAACCGACATGGGCGTTCTGGCCATTCGGCCAGGCATGGATGTGCCGGAACCTGTTCGATGAATATCTGTTCAACCAAGATGCATCGTACCTGTCTCGCATCTGGCCGATCATGCGGGACAACGCGCGATTCTGCATGGATTTCCTATCGGAGACAGAGCATGGACTGGCCCCGTCCCCTGCAACATCACCGGAGAACTGTTTCTTGGTGGACGGAGAACCGGTATCCGTTGCGCAAAGCAGTGAGAATGCCACGGCCATCGTGCGTAATCTGCTTGATGATTTAATTCAGGCTTCTCACGATTTGGAAAACCTTGACGAAGAGGACAGTGCTCTGGTCCTGGAAGCGGAATCCGTCCGTTCCCAACTGGCTGAAACGCGATTGGGAGCTGATGGAAGAATCCTCGAGTGGAACGACGAATTCATCGAATCCGATCCACAGCACCGCCATCTGTCCCACCTTTACGAACTGCATCCTGGCGCAGGTATCACGTCTAAGACTCCGCGCCTGGAGGAAGCCGCTAGGAAATCTCTCGAAGTGCGTAGCGATGATGGTTCCGGCTGGAGCATCGTATGGCGCATGATCATGTGGGCGCGTCTGCGTGATGCGGAGCACGCCAAGCGAATCATAGGCATGTTCCTGCGGCCGGTGGATGCGAACGCTGAAACCAATCTGCTGGGCGGAGGCGTGTACGACAGCGGATTCTGCGCCCACCCGCCGTTCCAGATCGACGGGAACCTTGGGTTTCCGGCGGCCCTGTCGGAGATGCTTGTCCAAAGCCACGATGGCTCGATTCGCGTTCTTCCGGCCCTGCCGGAGGATTGGCATGAGGGAAGCTTCCATGCGCTCCGTGCAAGAGGTGGAATCCAAGTGGATGCGACATGGACGGATCAGGCAGTGGAATATGCGTTGCGCTGTTCGAAGCCCACGGAGATTACGCTGAACGTTCTAGGGACTGATATGGGACGTGTCGCGCTATCTCCGGATAAGCCATTCAAGGGAACCATCCGGCGTTAACGTATTGCGTTATATCCGTTACGAAATGTTGCGGACCGTCTTTCCTAATAGGGGAGGACGGTCCGCAATCTTTTTTGACGGAAAAAGAGATTCCCGCCATTTTCCAGTGAATCTCTAAAGCGAAACATGATAAACTTGTTACTAAATTTGTTTAGCTTTCGTCTACCAAGAGGAGGTAGATTGTCATGGCTACAATCAGGGAGATTGCAGAAAGGGCTGGATTCTCCCCTGCAACCGTATCGAGGATACTCAATGACGATTCCTCGCTGTCGGTCAAAGAGGCCACCCGTCAAAAAGTTCTGAACGCCAGCCTTGAATTGGGATATGAGAATGTGCCGCGATACCAGCGTGTCACCATTCCTCAGGACATCGCCTTGTTGGACAATGCCGTTCCGGACAAAGGTTTGCAAGACATGTACTCCAACGAGCTCAAGGCGTTCCTCTACCAGCATGCGGAAGATGAGCGCATGCATATAACTGAGTATCGTAATGTGAACGATCTCATCAAGAATAAGGGCAAGCATGCTGGTTTTATTTCGATCGGTCCGGCACCGTTTGGGAAGGATGTGCTCCTACGATTGCATAATGCTTTTCAGCATGGAGTATTCATCGATATTAATCCGGCACCAGACTTGTTTGATTCGGTGCAACCAGATTTGGAACAAACCGTTTTGGACGCGTTGGATACGCTGACCGCCTCCGGGAGCCGACGCATAGCTTTCGTCGGCGGAGTCGGAAACATTATGGGCGATCATGAGTATCCGGAAGATTCCCGTGCGTTCGCGTTCCGGAATTGGTCAGTACGTCTCGGACTTGACATCAACGGTCTCGTCTTGGAAGAAGGACCGTTCACCATAGAGAACGGACGCGCTCTCGGTGAAAAACTCATACAAATGCACAGTAACGACCTTCCGGATGCCGTCATCATTGCTGCCGATCCGATTGCAGTCGGCGTACTTCAAGCATTTGCGTCCGTTGGAATCCTAGTGCCGAGAGATATACGCATGGTCAGCATCAACAACCAAGAGATAGCGGAGTATACCTCGCCCGCGTTGTCATCGTACGACATCAACAAAGACGAATTAGCTAAGGCCGCGGTGTTTATGCTGTCGGAAGCGCTGTCCACCAGACGATCCGTAAACCAGCACGTGAGGATTTCCGCAAAATTGGTGGTCAGGGACAGTTTCGTGCCATCTTTATGAAAACCATACGAAAGAGGCCTGATGTGAGCAGAAGACGCGGCATATGGAAAACATGAATCTATGCCGCATCTTCTGCGTTATGAAGCATCGTCACCTGTTACACCAAGGTGAAGGAACCTTGCAAGACGATGTCGTCCCTCCTCCACAGGAAGGCGCAGAGGAGGGACACGCTATCCGATCGTCAGATCAGTTCGAGATTGACATCGAGGCTGATCGGCTGATCGGCGGGGATGTGATACTGGGAGTGGACCGGAGACATCCAGGAATCGTCGCCTCCGACACCCATCTGCGCGGCGAGCACACGGAGGAACATGTGCTTCGGAGCTGGCAACTCGTCCTGGTGCTGAGCTTCTTCGATCATGAAGCTGGAATATGGCTGCAGGCTCACAGCGAACGGTGCGGCACCGTTCGCGCGGCGGACTCGCAGGCCGTGTCCATTTTCATCGGTGATCTCCGCCCAACGGACTTCCTCGTGGTTGCCCGTCTCCTGCGGCATGAGATACGGAGCATGATCCTTGAACGCATCGGTGCTCCACACGCCCAGCTTGGCGTGCTTGCGATCCTGGTACGTTTCCTCGGGACCAGCGCCGAAGAACCTCAGATTCGAATACTGGACCGGCAGAGTCCATTCGATGCCAAACGCAGGAATGGTGGGCAGATCGCCGGATTCGCCCGGATATTCCACATGCAGGTTCAGACGGCCAGTGGTATCGGCGGTGTATTCGACGGTGACCTTGGTGCGTTGCGGCGTGGCCAGCTCATACGTGTATACGGCCTTGAGCGTGTCTTCATCGACCTGTTCGATGACATTGTCCACGCAACGGGCATAACGGCCGGCCGCCATCCACTGGGCTCGCTCGAATCCATGGCCGGCGCCACGGTCGTTGTCCGTCAGCGCGCGGAATGTGGTGATCGCCGGGCGACGCAGCACGAATTCGTGACCGTCGAACGTGTAGGAGACCAAGCCGCCCTGGGTGCGAGAAAGAAGAATCTCTCGTCCGGAACCCTGAACACCCGCATTCCAACGGCCAACAGTGACGATGCCGTCCGCAGGCAGGGCCGCGTCTTCGGCTGCCTTCGTTCCGGCCACAACAGTCTGGCCGAAGGCGAGTTCGTACCCGGCAGGAGCCCAATCGGTCGCCTCGGCGAGGCGCTGGGACACTTCAAGCACCAGCTCATTGGCATTGGCGCGATAGAGATCCACCGGCCATTCGACATCGAACGTGCATGCCGAATCGGCGGGCACGTCGAAGCGACGCTCGGACTGCCATACCGGCTCCCCGTCAGCGAGGATGCGCAGCACGAACTGGTATCCGCCGGTCGAGATGAACAGATTGTCGTTCTTGATGGACACCGAACGATCGGTCACGTCGATATGGACGTTGGAGTACAGCTGCTTGACCTCCTGGGCCTTCGGCGCGGGAGTACGGTCAGCGAAGACCAGTCCGTTGCCGGAGAACTCGTAATCACTCGGGCGATCGCCGAAGTCTCCGCCATAGCACAGACGGGTGGAGCCGTCCGGCTGGCTGGCATAAATCGCCTGATCGATGAAGTCCCAGATGAAGCCGCCCTGATAGTGCGGGTAGCGTTCCAGTGCCGTGTATTCGTCCAGATTGCCGACCGAATTGCCCATTGCGTGCATGTACTCGCAGGAGATGTACGGTTTCTGCGGATCGTTCTTGAGGTATTCCTCAACCACATCGGCATGCTCGTACATGCGGGTTTCGATATCGGTCACGTCGTCATAGTCGCGGTTCTTTGTCACTCCCTCGTAGTGCACGGGGCGGTTCGGATCGATGTCGTGCACGTGCTTGTACATGGCACGGAACACATCGCCGGTGTAGGATTCGTTGCCAAGGGACCAAATGACCACGCTCGGGTGGTTGTAGTCGCGGCGCATCATGCTGTTGACGCGGTCGACGCAGGCGCCTTCCCAACGCGCCTTGCTTCCTGGAACCGCGGTCTCGGCGGTGACTACGTCGCCGGGCAGGCACCAGCTGCCATGGGTTTCGAGATTGGTCTCATCGATCAGGTAGATGCCGTACTCATCGCACAGATCGTACCAACGCTCCTGGTTCGGATAGTGCGAGGTGCGGATGGCGTTGATGTTGTGGCGCTTGCAGAAAATCACATCATCGATCATGTCCTGCTCAGTGATGGAACGGCCGCGCTTGGCGTCGAACTCGTGACGGTCCGCGCCCTTGAACACGACGCGCTTGCCGTTAAGGGTCATGATGCCGTTTTCGATGCGGAAGCGACGGAAGCCGACCTTCTGAACGACGGCTTCGACAATGTCGCCGGCCTGATCGATGACATTGACTTCAAGTTCGTACAGAGATGGGCTCTCGGCGCTCCACGGCTCGAGGCCCTGCAAGGAACCGCTCGCGAACGTGGTGTTGGCGTCGGCGTTGGTCGAGGTCTCCCATACCATGTTGCCTTCGGAATCCTTCAACGTGGCCGAGATGGTGGCGGCATCGGAGGCGTTGCGCACGGACAATGCGGCGTCAAGAGAGGCGGTGCCGGACTCGGCGTCCCAATCGGCTTCGAGCTGCATGTTCACGACATGGACGTGGGGCTGTGCCGTCAGTTCGACGGAGCGGAACAGCCCGTGCAGACGCCAGAAGTCCTGGTCTTCAAGCCAGGATGCGCTGGAATACTCGTAGCAAGCGACCGCCACAACGTTCTCTCCGTCATGCAGCAGATCGGTGATGTCAAACTCGTTGGGAGTGAATCCGTCCTCGCCGTAACCTGCGAACAGGCCGTTGACCCACACGTAGATTGCGGTTGCCATTCCATGGAAGACGATGGAGACGCTTCCTCTGGACTCCTTGGTGTCCGCAAGACGCTTGGACACGACGAACTTCTTGCGGTAGAGCGCCACGTGATTGTTTTCCGGAACATTCGGCTCCAGCGGATTCTCGTGGCCATCCCACGGATACTGGATATTCACGTACTTGTTCTTCAGCAGGCCTGCCATCTGCAGATGGTCCGGAACCTGGGTGCGGTAGAAAGCGGAATCATCGAAGTTTTCGGCAACGAATGGCTCTTCGTTGAAATCGATGTCAGAAGCCTGTACGATCTCGACGCGCCATTCTCCGTCAAGGCTTTGCGTGAGATCGGAGTACTCACCGCTTTGCGGATCATGCGTGAAACACTTGTGGTTGGAATGGGCCGGCGTGCGGTTGACCTCGAACACAGTCGCGTCGGTCAGCCATGTCTCGGATGCGTGCTCAACACGATTGCTGTTTGTCATGTTTTCTGCTTTCTTTCATTACTTCGTTGTGAATGATGAGGAAGCTAAACTTCCTTTACCAGTAATGATAAATGTTTTTTACCGAAAAGCAAATCGTATTTACCGCCACAGTTCCCTCTGTTTTTCAAGTACTCCCATTAAACATGTTTAAGTCGGTGACGGATAGGCTTTGCATCATGGGAATTGTTGCAACACGTCGGCAAAAGCTTTGATTACTAATGTTTTTTACTTCTGTTTATAAAACGGCGTATTGCAATACAAGATCAATGGGTGATTTCGGCTCCAACTCTCTTAGAGGAGAAGAAAAAATGAGCAACGCAACAGCCGCGGACGGTGGAGTCCGCCTGATGTTCGCCTTCAAGGTGAAGATCAACGAGAAGATACACGCCGAAATCGTCGAGCAGCTCGAAGCCAAGCTCGCGGCCGGTGAGATCCCCGACGAGGAAGTCAAGACGGTCGAGACGGTTGAAGCGTCAACGAGAAGGCCAAGATTCTGACCGAATAAATAACCAATACTTGCCACTCCTTCCTTTCTCTCTGATGGAGGCCCCAATTTCGATTGGGGCCTCCATTGGTATATGCACTGTTTTATAGCCGTTCAAAGTTTGTCAAATGAACAAAACGACCGATGTCCCGGAGCATAATGCAACCAATGTTGTTTCGTTTTTTCGCTCAAGGCATATCTTGCCATGTTCCGAGGTGAACCATGTATTTTGGCGAATGACCAATCGAAGAATCGAATTAGATTTCATTGTTTCGGATGAGAAGGTCCCAGCTTCACAGGGGGTATTAATGACATTCATCTCACGGGCGGCGCGCTATGTGCTCAGAAAGCGAGTGCGCACCGCAGTGCTGTTCATTGTGCTGACCATCATAACGGCGAGTATGCTGTCCGCAACCGCAGTTTCTCGGGCAGCGCAACATGAGGCCGGACAGATTGAGAAACAGGCGGTCGGCGGATTCGTGCTGGCCAGTAACCTGCAAGGCAGCATGCTGACACCTCGCGGAGGCGGAATGGTTCGTCCCGCTGATGTGCAACGAATCTCGAAGCTGTCCGGTGTTGACTCGTACATGGTCAGGCAGAACGCCACCGCCGATCTCGTGGGAGCCAGCGTGGTGAAGGTCCCCGGCGGCGATGATTACGATGCGGAGAAAGAACAGCAGTTCGGCAATACGGCCAACGTCATAGGCACAAACGATTCGTCAAAACTCAATGTGTTCACGTCGCACACGCTCGGCATGGTCGACGGACGTCATCTCAAGGCATCCGATAAGCATATGTCGATGGTCCATGAGGATCTCGCCAAAACCAATGGGCTTAAAGTCGGCGATACCCTCACGCTCAAGGCCAATCCATATGATGCCGACAATGAGTCGCATTCGACGGCAACCGTCAAAACCACCATCGTTGGAATATTCAAAGGAGACAGTGACAGAAAGGTATCCAGCCGCGCGGAACTCACCTCCAACACTGTGTACACCGATTTGGACACTACAAGTACTCTGTACCAGTACAAGGCCGGCAAGGAAATATATCAGGATGCCACTTTCGTTCTGGACAAGGGTGTCGACGTGGAGAAAACCATGGAAGCGGCGAAGAAGCTTCCAGTGGATTGGAACAACTACCAGATCACGCGCAATGACCAATATACGTCGAGCATGCTGAATGCCGCCCGAGGTGTGCGTTCCATGATGCTCGGCGCTTTGATCGGCGTGACCATTTCGGCCGTGATAGTTCTCAGTCTCATGCTCTTACTGTGGATGAACGACCGACGTCAGGAGATGGGCGTACTGGTGTCCCTTGGCATCGGCAAGCCATCCCTGATCGCCCAATATCTAACCGAGATGATTCTGATCGGTCTGCCGTCCCTGGCCCTCGGATGGTTGTGCGCACGAGGAGTGGCCCAATGGCTTGGCACTTCGGCCCTCCGTTCCGTGAACGCCTCCGCGGCGAAGGAGCTGAGCAGCATGGGGCAGGTTGGCGGCGATCTCGAATCCAATATGTCGGTTCGTACCTTGGATTCGCTCACGGTATCGATCGACACGACTGCCGTACTGTATGTGTCGCTCGGCCTGCTGGCGGTGATGCTGGTATGCGTCGCCATATCGTGCATACCGATGCTGCGCAAGTCGCCGCGAAGCCTGTCGGAGCTCCGATGACGGGCATGAACGTGTGGAATCGTGCCACGCTGGCAATCGTGCGTAAACCGGTACGCAGCGGAATCATCGGACTGCTGATGCTGATGGTTTTCACCAGTCTTGTGGCTCAGGTTGGAGTGTCAACGGCACTTCAGAAAATGTCCGACGATATCGGCAGAAGCATGGGAATAGGTTTTACTGTCGACACAGGCGAGAATCCTGCAAGTCTAAAGGAAGCGAGCCGGTTCTCGCGCATCCCCGGCGTAGGAAAAACCGTTTACGAGCGTAAGACCTTGGCAGGGGTGGATGGAGCGCATCCGGTTGTCCCCGAACATGGTCCTCGGCTGGATTCCGGTCTATCCACGCAGGTCAGCGTGCTGGGCACCACTGACTCCTCGTTGTCCGAAGAGTTCCAAAGCGGTCTGTACCGGTTGGAACAAGGACACCACATTTCAGGTAATGGCCGGAACGTACTGATTCACCGGGATTTCGCACGTGAGAATGGGCTATCGGTGGGATCAACACTCCGGCTCAGTCAGGAAGACCGCGATTCCACCGTTCGCGTGGCCGGAATCTTCTCTGGCAATGTGCAGGCACAGAGCCCTATGCCATCGGACGCATCGGAGAATCTTATCTATGCGGGTGCCCAAGTGGTTTCCGCGCTGACTGGAGAGGAACGGGTCGGCACGATCCGGTGTCTTTCGGATAATCCGCAGGCTCTCTCCGCCGCAGTGGCCCAAGCGAAAAAAATCGCTGGAAGCAAGTATGGCGTCACCGATGACTCGGCGCGGCTTTCCGGCGTGCTGCAGTCGGTGGAAACGGTGCGCGATCTGGTTCGTATGGTGCTGTTGTCCGTTTGCTTGGCTGATGTGTTGGTACTGGGCATGGCGCTTGTCTTCTGGATCCGCTCACGTATTCATGAGATAGGCACCCTTCTGGCTCTCGGCATCGGCAAGATGCAGATTATCGCCCAGTTCGCAATCGAAACCGGTCTCATGGCTGTGGTCGCAGCCCTGTGCTCGCTGGGCACGGGCTCCCTATTGTCTGGATACGTGTCCTCGCTTCTGCTGCACGATTCTGGAGTCGCGCCTCTTGAATCATTGCAGGTGGAGGCTCTGCCGCCAGAACAGACGCTGCTCATCCTGCTGCTCGGATGCGCGGTCATCGCGATTGCGCTTGCCGTGTCGTGCGCCGCGGTGCTGGCCAAATCCCCGAAATCCATTCTTTCCTCTATGCGTTAGGAGATATTAATCATGACTATCTGTCTGCAATTGGACCATGTCAATTACTCATATGGCGCGGCGAAGATCCGCGTTCTTTCGGATGTGAACGCTGATTTCGAATCCGGAAAGATGTATGCGATAACCGGTCCATCGGGAGCGGGAAAGAGCACACTGCTGTCCCTGTTGGCCGGTCTGGATGCCCCCTCTGATGGAGTGGTCCGTTTCGAGGGTGAGGATATAGCTACGACGGGTTATTCAAAGCACCGTCGCGAGCACGTGTCCTTGGTGTTCCAGGACCATAATCTGATCGACTATCTCACTCCCGAAGAGAATCTGCGTTTGGTCAATCCCAAGGCCGATATGAAGATCCTCGAGGATTTGGGACTGAGCCGTGAGGAATCGAAGCGTAACATCATGCACCTGTCGGGCGGTCAACGTCAGCGAGTGGCGGTCGGCCGTGCCCTAGTGGCGCCCGGCCGCGCGATTCTGGCGGATGAACCGACTGGCAGCCTGGATCCGGAAATGACTGATGAGGTGATTGATCTTTTGCGGCATGCCGCTCATCAACTCGGTAAATGTGTCATTGTGGTGACGCATTCCAAGCGTGTCGCCGATTCCGCCGATGCCGTTTACACTCTCAGGCACAAGAAGCTAGCCAAGGCATAGCTCGCTCGCCTAAACCGTGTCTTCCGTCCGAACAGCGATCCACCATCGGTGGCCTCTCGGACTTCCGTTACGGCAGGGGCCTCTTGACACGTGGCTGCTGCGCCACGTAATGAACGCGTTGGGCCGCGGCATCGCCTCCGCTGCCTACGTGTCCATGGGTGGGGCGGCATGCTGGCCGGCTTCTACTTGCTGTCCGCGAACAACGTGGGCTGGGCGACGTGCACGGCATCGTGGATGGTTCGTTATTACAACGGCAGTTCTCGATAAACCAAATCATCACGGACTGCAAAGCCTTGACGTTCCCAGAAATCGTTGCCGGCATCGTTGTCTGCGGGCACTCCGACAGCGACTTTCGGCAGGCCGATCGCACGAAGCGTTTCAACCACGCGGCCCACCAAAATCGAGCCAATGCCTCTACCGCGCGCGTCGGGGTCGACTGCCGTGTGGTAGATGCGCGACCGTCTTCCGTCGTGGCCGGCAAGAATCGCGCCAATGATTCTTCCGCCATCGTCCTCGGCTACGAAACAGGTGTTGGGATTGCGTTCGAGAAACGTCTTTATCGCATCCTTGCAATCGTCTATATCTCTCATAGTGAAACCTGTGCATCGTATCCACAGTTCGTATACCAGCGGATAATCCTCGATTTTCATATGGCGTATGGTCATTGCTATCGGTTCGGTCATATTTCCTTCTTTTTTCTTGAACGTCAACTCCGATTCTCGCATCGTTCACGGTATTTTCTGTGCGGGTATGCCATATTTGCGTTGCAAGGCCGTTTGCGGCGCGCGTGTCAGGGAAGCCATGGAAGCATCCTGAAGGATAATCCGCCGATTTTCGGGGATATCCCGGATGCGAACACATGGCGACGGCACAGTGAACTGTGCTTAACTGGAATTATGCATATGAAGAACGGAAGTATCGCGAGGGCGGCGGCTGTGGTAATCGCAACCGCCATATTGTGCGGCATTGTGCCTATGATTGGCGTCGCGCTGCGCGATTCTGCAATCGCAACAATGCGTGAAACCAATATTTTGCAGGCTTTAGCGGCGCTGCCAGAAGGGTTGCGCGACTGCTCCACGATACTTGCGTACTTGTTTTCAACGGTAGGCTGCATCGCAATCGTCGCCGCGCTTGCCGCTGTCGATTTGCGTATTACCGGCAGCAGGCGCGTCGTCATCCGCGATGTCGTCGTGTCGGCGGCGCCGATACTGTACGTGACCGGCGTCAAATGGCTGGTCGAACGCCCCCGTCCGATCACGTCTGTCGGCAATGGTCTGTTGCCGGGCGATCCAAGTTTTCCGAGTGGTCACACGGCAGCCGCGGTGATCGTATCGGTCATGATGATTCTTACTGTGCGTAATTTCGCACGCAAATGCTTCCCCGACGGAGAAGATGACGGGCGTGCAAACAGAAGACGGGTGTTTCTCCGCAGGACGATCATCGGCGCTGTCGCGCTTGTCGTGGCGGTCGCCTGTTCGCGATTGCTGCTCGGCTTGCACTATCCGACCGACGTGATTATTTCCGCCACCATCTGTCCGCTCATTTCCTACGCCGTATGGTGTGTATGGAACGCATACGAAAGCGCGGGGAAGCGGTAAAAACGTATCTGCCATGTGAGTTCCTTTGATTCCGAAATCAGTTTAGAAATATCCGATTGTGCGGGCAAAACGACAGGTTGTGTAATACCGCGGTGGTGGTGTGGCGAAAGCTGGTTCAATCAAACTAGCGGCGAAAACCTGCATGCGGCATGGCACGATGCGGCGCGGTGCGGCAGCGGGAAATCGCAAGAAAAACCACAGTGGAGCCAAGCAATACAGACTTGGCGAAGCGGGTTTGCGACGTGCTTAGTGCAAGGGAGAACCAATGGAACTCGAAGAACTTTCGGTCGTTGAAAAGGCCGCAATGCTTTCCGGTGGATCCGAATGGGATTCGCGGGGCAACGACCGCGCAGACATCCCCAGCTTTGTGATGAGCGACGGCCCCCACGGCGTGCGCCGCCAGCTCGGCGAAGGCGATCATCTCGGCATCGGCGCATCCAAGCCGGCCACCTGCTTCCCGACCGCAGGAACCGTGGCCAATTCTTGGGATCCGGCGCTCGCCGAAGAAATGGGCGAGGCCCTCGGCAGCGAAGCGCACGATCTTGACGTGAACGTGCTGCTCGGCCCGGGTCTGAACATCAAGCGCAACCCGCTGTGCGGACGTAACTTCGAATACTATTCCGAAGATCCGATCGTCGCCGGACGTATGGCGGCAGGCCTGATCCGCGGCATCCAGAGCAACGGCATCTCCGCATGCCCGAAGCATTTCGCAGTCAACAGCCAGGAACTGCGCCGCCAGGCCAGCAACTCCGTGGTGGACGAACGTACCATGCGCGAATTGTATCTGACCGGTTTCGAAATCGCAGTGCGTGAAGCCAAGCCGCTGACCATCATGACCTCCTACAACGAGATCAACGGCGTCTACGCGCACGAAAACAAACATTTGCTCCAGGAGATTCTGCGCGACGAATGGGGCTTCGACGGCATGGTCGTCTCCGACTGGGGCGGATCCAACTCCGCGGTCGCAGCAGTCAAGGCAGGCGGATCGCTGGAAATGCCGTCTCCGGGCTTCACTTCCGTGCGTGAGCTGGAAGGCGCGGTCAAGGCGGGAACCCTGTCTGAAGCCGATATCAACGCGCGTGCCGCAGAAGTCGCAAAAATCGCGGCAGCGACCAAGCTGGTCGGTGTTGGACGTAACGATCTGCTCAAAGACGATATCGCAGCAGCGCATCACGACGTGGCACGCAAGGTGGCCGAAGGCTCCAGTGTGCTGTTGAAGAACGATAACGCGACCCTGCCATTCAAGGCCGGCACCCGCGTGGCGGTGATCGGCGATATGGCCGCAACCGCACGTTATCAGGGTTCCGGCTCCTCCAAGGTAAACGCCACCAAGGAAGAGAACATTCTTGAAGAGGTCAAGAACGCCGAAGGCCTCGTGCTTGCCGGCTATGAGCAGGGCTATGACCGCCAGGGCAAGGCTGACCGCGTGCTCGTGGAAGACGCAGTCGCGCTGGCTGGCAAGGAAAGCGTTGATGTGGTGCTTGCAGTCGTCGGTCTTGACGAACGCAGCGAATCCGAAGGCCTTGACCGTTCCACCATGGCGATTCCGCAGG
>OIIC01000341.1_pt1 | contig 12936 bp, 8 predicted proteins | sample 1582941 | NCBI WGS metagenome assembly OIIC01 (sample SAMN02674970, study PRJEB24791) | human gut metagenome, SKBSTL043 | isolation source: stool | host: Homo sapiens | place: USA | reverse complement strand
TCTCTTTAGATGGGTACTTTTGACGTGCTGCATCAAGCGTTGCAATAATTTCAGTTGGATGGTGGGCAAAGTCATCGATGACAACAGTACCACTGATAATTTTCTCTGTGAAACGGCGTTTAACACCTGAGAAAGTTTTAAGGTGTTCCGCAACCAAGTCCATGTCAAAACCGGCTACATAGAGGTTCCCAATAACCGCAGTTGCATTCAAAATATTGTGACGACCATAGGCTGGCACATGGAATTCTCCAAGGATTTGTCCATCATGTTTCACCTTAAAATTAGACCCTGTCGTTGTACGCACAATATCTGTTGCCATAAAGTCATCATTTTCTTCGAAACCGTAGTAATAGATTGGCGCATTGGCTGTAATCTTACGAAGGTGTGGATCCTCACCGTAAACAAAGAGTCCTTTTTGCACTTGCTTAGCATAGTCATCAAAGGCAGAGAACACATCACCGATACTTGTAAAGTAATCAGGATGGTCAAAGTCAATGTTAGTGATGATTGAGTATGCTGGGTGGTATGGCATGAAATGACGTTCATATTCATCAGACTCAAAGACAAAGTATTGCGCATTAGCAGAACCTCGCCCAGTTCCGTCACCAATAAGATATGACGTGTCTGTGATATTTTTCATAACATGTGACAAGAGACCTGTTGTAGAAGTCTTACCATGTGCACCTGCCACACCAAAGCTAGTGAATTGATCCATGAAGTGACCCAAGAACTCGTGGTAACGCTTAAAGCTGTAGCCATTTTTAATCGCATAAGCAACTTCAACGTTGTTATCTTCACGAAAGGCATTTCCAGCAATCAATTCAACATCTTCTGTGATGTTTTTTTCATCGAAAGGAAGGATAGGAATACCTGCTTGCTCAAGACCACGTTGAGTGAAGTAATATTTTTCCACATCTGAACCTTGAACCTTGTGTCCCATTTGGTGGAGCATCAAAGCCAAAGCTGACATACCAGATCCTTTAATTCCAATAAAATGATAAGTTTTTGACATAGTTTCTCCTTACAATCGCACTGCGATTAGTTTGCGTCTTCTAAATGCGTCAAATTTAATTCTTGAGCAACTCGGTGTTCACGGTAAGTTTGACGTTCTGGGTAATTATAAACCTGGCTACGTTTCAAGAAGTCATAGCTATTTTTCTTGACGTTCTTACGAGATGGGTTACTAGGCTGTTGATAGGTTGGAGCCACTTCTGCCAAGATGTAAGAATCCTGTTGCAGACGATTTGCCAAGTGATGGATTTTTGAGTGTTTCCCGTTAGGTGCTAAAGTTCGCTTGATAGCACTTACAGGAGCTCCCAAGATAGAGGCTGTCACTGGTCCTTTATCCGTTGTTACAGCAGCTGGCTCAACAGTGGCCTCAAAGCTTGGTTTAGCTTCTACCTTAGGCTTAGCAGTCAGTTGGCGGCTATTAGTATGTTTGGTTTGTTGAACTTCTTGGCGGAGGAATTTTTGGCGTTTCTCACGGACATCACGCTTAGCCTTTTCACGGGCTTCCTCAGCATAAGTCATGCCAGCCTCTTGTGTCTCCACTCGTTTTGGAGCCTGCTTACGATTGCTAGGCTTAGCTGACAAGAAATCATAGTTCGGCAACAAATCATTGTAGTCCTTATCTTGGTAAGGGCCACGGATATTTGTGATTAAATCTTCATTTTCATATAGGCGCATAGAGACCGGTTCTTGCAAGCAAGGTTCCCCGTCTGGAATCAGCGGAAATTGTCGTCTTTGGCGATGCATAAAAGACTTCCTTTCATTTTCGAGATGATGCGTATCTTAATATAAACAATCGGGAATGGGAAGATACGTCTTGCAATATTCTATTATAGCCTAATTCAAAAGATTTGCCTAGTAGCATTTTTACCTCTTAGTATTTCAATATCAAATATAACAAATTAAGATATTGCAATACCAAGAATTTCTTTAATATCCTCAACGGTCATGCTGGCACGGCTTTCATTGCCATCCAAGACGGTTGTTACCAGGTTTTTCTTGCCTTCTTGAAGCTCAAGAATTTTCTCTTCAATAGTTCCTCTTGTAATCAAACGGTAAACTTCGACATTTTGTTCCTGACCTATACGATGCGCACGACTAATAGCCTGCATTTCTACCGCTGGATTCCACCAAAGGTCAATCAGAATAACCGTATCAGCACCAGTTAGATTCAGTCCCACTCCTCCTGCTTTCAGAGAAATCAAAAAGGCATCTCGACTTCCTTGATTGAAGGCTCTGGTCATCTCCTGACGACTATCAGATGGCGTTGACCCTGTTAGCTTGTATGAGGAAATTCCTAATTCTTGTAAGAGACCCTCTGTAATATCTAACATCCCACGAAATTGTGAAAAGATAAGGACACGATGGTCTGATTCCTTAATTTGGCTAAGCAACTCTCTAAGGCTATCTAATTTTCCGCTATCTCCCGCATAGTCCATAAAGAGAGCTGGGGTATCACAGATTTGTCGTAAGCGGGTAATTCCTGACAAGATTTCCACCTTACGACGGTTGATTTCCTGATCACTTGCTGAAATTAATCCTTGTTGCATCTGTTGCAATTGTGCTAAATAGATAGCCTTTTGAGCATCTGACAATTCACTTTGGTGAGTGATTTCAATCAAATCTGGGAGATCAGGAAGGACCTCCTCTTTTTTACGTCTTAGAATAAAGGGAGAAATATACCTAGCCACTTCCTTTGGTGTTAACTTAAGGAAAGTTTTCTTAGCCGGTAAAAGTCCTGGTAGAATAATTTGGAAAATAGACCAAATCTCCAACAAATGATTTTCAATAGGCGTTCCAGATAGTGCTAAGCAATGTGGAACAGAAAAATCACGTAGATATTGGGCAATCTTTGTCTGTGTATTCTTCATGACCTGAGCCTCATCGAGAATGAGATAGTCATATTTACCAGCCTTGTAAGCATCAAAATCCTGACGGAAGGAGGCATAGCTTGTAATGATAATCTGGTGGTCTTCGGCAATGATGTCATCACGTTTTGGCTTGAGTCCATAAGAAACCACTACATCAAACTGAGGGGCAAACTTTTTAAACTCATCCTGCCAATTGTAAATCAAGCTTGATGGTGACAAAACCAAGACTCGCTGCTCTTCTTCTAAATGTGCAGAGAGATAGGCAATGGTCTGCAAGGTTTTCCCCAACCCCATATCATCGGCCAAGATACCGCCAAAACCATAGTGATGCAACATAGATAGCCACTGAACACCCTTTTCCTGGTAGGGACGAAGGTCAGCTTCTACCTTATAAGTTGGCAAATCAAAGGTCTCTGGTTTACTCAAATGTTGCGTTAAGAGTTGGAAATCTTTTGAAAAACGAACAGAATCACTTTCTGAAAGAGCCTCCATTAATTGATAGGCAGTCAATTGATTTAGTTCTAGGTGACCTTGCCCTGAATATCGAGCTCTTAGAGTTTTGAGACTCTCACTAATACGATGCGTCGCTTCGTCAAAAACAATCAACTGACCACTACGATTGATAAAATAGGGCGAACTTTCCATCAAAGCTGCTAAAGCATGATCCACATCTTCATCGTCAAGACTTGAAAAATCAAAGGAAATATCTAATAAATTCCCCTGACGCTCTACCTGAACCTGTGGACTCTGTTCAACCCGTAAGTCACGCAACTCCTGCCCAATCAGAACCGTCCCTGTATTTTCAAATTCTGCTAGAGTATTCGTAAAGAAATCATAGAGCTCTTGACTGCTACTTAATCGTTTAGATGACTGAAAATCAGGGGTGAATTCATGCTTAGCCATCAAACGGAAAACAGCCTGCTCATGACGATAGTTACTCGTAAATCCTAAATGACTCAACTCTTGTCGATTATGGACTAGGAAACCATCAAAATCAAAGGCTAATGTAAGTATAACCTCACTGTCACCTTTCAGATCAAAGTGAAATCTCGGTGTGAAATCCTTGATATTAAATGCTTTAGGAGCTTTAACTGGTCCCATAGTCCTAAAATCAAAAAGACTAGCAGCCAAGATAGCTTGTTCATCAAGATTAAAGCTGACATGCTTATTCAAATCGCTTCCGATTGGAAGAGAGCGTAAACCAACCAAAAGTTTTTGTTGTTTTCGATTCAGGCGATAAAAAATACCTTGATAAAAGAGAATACGATTATTAAAAAAGGCCTGACTATTCTTCTCAGCAACAGTCAATTCAATCATCTTAGGCTCGACAGAAATATCAAACGAGAAGAGATGGGCATCAGCAGTCAAATCCTCAACCAAAAGTCGGTGATATTCGGTTCCTTCCCATTCAAACCTAAAGCCATCCAAATCTTGCATCCGTCTCAAACCTTCCTCAAAAAAACCGTAAGGGAGACAAAGGTGACGTGCATTATTCGGTAAAATAAAGTCTAAATTAGTCTTGGCTTCATCTGGAATCATCCGTCCTAAGAAGTCTAAAAATGCCTGTGAAGCCTGGTCAAATTGAATAAGCGATAGGGGTTCATAATAGTTCTTACCTATCTGATAATAACCCTCAGCCTCTACAAGTTTGAGAAAGGCAGGAATATCTCGAATAACATAAGAACGTTCATCTGGTAAACGACGTAAACGTATACTCCACCAAATCTCTGAGCCAAAGGTAGATTCCTCTCCCTCTACCATCAAGCTATATCTAACAGTATCATCCTCATTTAGGGAAAGGCCTTCTAAAAATAAACCACCAAAAGAGTGTCCTCGCTCTTGGCCCTGAGAGGACTCTTGTTCCTCTTCCAATTCTGCCAATAGACGCTGGCCTTCTTTATCGTTTTTTAGATAATACTCAATCGCTGCTAAATGGGGACAATAGCCTTTTTGAGCGAAATAATCACAGTCACACGTGATTTCAGAATCATTGAGTGCATAAATTAAATGATGTTGGTCAACTGTTGTATCCAACTGAGTTTCTGAGACCTGATGAATGGTAATGAGATCCTTTTCAAAAAGTTCAATACCCTCATTACGGACTCTACCCGGCATCAATTTTGCCATAGTATTCACCCCTATCTTATCCCTCTATTATAGCACAAAATCCTTATAAACTAGGCCTTCACCAAGATAAAACAAAAAACACTCCCTAAGGAGTGTCGCAGATTATTATTCGTAATCAAGTTTATCTGAGTGACCTGAACCATTACCAACATAGTAACCTGTCTTACAGTTAATACTGAAGAGGTAAGTTCCATCTGGAAGGTACAAGTTGTAGTAACCATTACCATTGATGATGTTGACTGGCTCAAGGATGAAGTTATCTCCTGAGAAGTAACCACGTGAGTGTGATGTTTCGATAATCTTATCAAGAACACCGTCAGCCCAAATCCAAGCTGGGTTACTTGTATCTGCTACTACGTTTGCATTATAAGGCACACGTGAGCGATTACGTTGAAGGATTGATGGGTTATAATTTGTGATTCCGCGTGTTACAACTGTTGAAGCTGCAGCTGAGCCACCCGTAGTTCCTCCAGTCGCACCAGTTGAACCTGCTGAACCTGCTGAGTTAGCTGCTCCATTTTGCGCTCCAGAAGTATTTGATGTGGCCGCACCACCGCCATTAGAAGCTGCTCCAGATGCGTTATCACCTGAAGGTGCAGCAGGACTAGCAGTATTAACACTTTCAGAAGCTGTCGCTGCAGACGTTGCACTCGCAGCCTTAGCTTTTTCTTCAAGTTGAGTCTTACCACCCTTAATAGCTTCTTGGACAGTGCTGTCGAGACTCGCATTTCCAGTTGTTGTTACACTTTCTGGAAGATTATTAAAGTTAGCATCTGATTTAACAGCAATAGAGGCATTATAGTTACCATCTACAAGAGCATCTGACTCAAACTGACTGTTAATCTTTTGTACAGCTTCAATTTGTTTCTTCAAGTTATCATATTTTTTCTTAGCTGCATCATAATACTTGGTTTTCTCCAATTTCTTGAGCAGCTTTTCCAAATCTGATAACTTACCAAATTGGTCATTAGCGAGTTTTGTTTGCTCGTCATCTGTGAAGAAATTCTTATACATTTCTTCAAAGGCCTTATTATCAGCAGCTGACGTATCCTTGCTTGATGATGATGTCACTGCTGAAGAAGCTGTGCTTGTTGTTTTCGCCGATTGGCTATGTGTTCCTTTATAAAGAGCATAGCTACCACCGATAATAGCTAAAGCAAGAACTGCTAGAGCACCGATAACAACACCTTTACGACGGTAAACTGGAATGTCACCATCAAAGGCACTCTTATGCGATGGTGAAATAGACTCTGAAGAGATTCTGTCTTCTGCAGATGGGCGATTAACTGCCATAGACACTTTTGGTGTTATCTTTTCTTCATCAGCTTTTGCTCCAGTTACGCCTGCCACTGTTGATGCAATAGCCGCCAAATCGATAGTGTCTGAGATAGTAACATCATCCAACAAAGGGTTTGAAGCTTGTGGCTCAGTATCATCAATATTGGCGACAACAGGATTTTGTGGTTCTGGATCATCGATGTTAGCAATCAAAGGATTGTTATCATCAATATTATCTACCAATGCATCGTTATAGGCTGGCGTTGGCTGATTAGTTGAAGTAGCTGAATCTGCAAGTGCATCACCAAGGTCAAATTTTTCTGTTTCTGACGTGATGAAACGATCAGCATTCGTTGATGTAATGATAACTTCAGAACTTTGACTTTCTGGTTCTGCAATAACCTCAGGTTCAACAGGAGCATTTGGCAACTGCTTGTCAATATGAGATTGAGTTTCATCAGCCTTGTTATCTGTAGCACCAAAACCAAATGTGACTGGTGTTACTTCTTCAGTAGCTGTTGTTGAGTTGATTGACTCATTAGCCATTGATTGACCAATCAAACCTGAATCCGCAAACTCCTGACGTTGCTTTTGAATAAAAGCATCCAAAGGTGATGTGTCGCCGTCAGCTTCAATTTTCTTTGAAAATTTTTGTGAGGCAACTTCTTCGCGGTGTTGCTTGATATACTTATCCAAAATGCTATCTGTTTCTGTTACACCAGCATTAATCTCAGCTTCTTTGCGGACAGCCTCACCGACTGTCATTTCCTTGGCATCTTGGAAATCTAGCTCTTGGCTACCTTCATAGCCATTTTGTGTTTTATCTTCTGACACGTTTAATTTACCTTTCTAGCCTCAGAACGGCGAACACGCTCACCAAAATATTGATACAAATCAACACGGAGGGTCCCGTTATAAAGCTTACGTTTTTTATCGGCTTTCATACCGTATTTGCTTTCAAATTGTTCATCGCTGGTCAAGATAAACTTGCTCCAAGTTTTAAGTGGCGCAAAAGTTTGACCCATTTCATTATACAAGATATCCACAGCCTTGTCATCCAACAAACGCTCACCATAAGGAGGGTTTGAAATAATGACACCATTGATTTTATCTGTTTTCAGGTCCTGTAAACGCATTTGTTTCAATTTAATAACATCTTCAAGACCTGCCTCACGAGCATTGGCTTTTGCAATTTCAACCATACGGCCATCAATATCACAACCCATAATGTCTAATTCAACATCATAGTTTGCCTTGCTATCTGCTTCATCACGTACCGACTGTACTAAATCTTTATCTACCCAATTCCATGCTTCAAAGGCAAAATCACGATTAAATCCTGGTGCAATGTTCATACCAATCATTGCAGCCTCAATACAGAAGGTCCCTGAACCACAAGTCGGGTCAATCAACGGTTTATCCGGATACCAGTTACTAAGTTCAAGGATAGCAGCCGCCATATTTTCTTTAATCGGTGCTCCACCTTTATCAGTACGGTAGCCACGCTTAAAGAGACTAGCACCTGTGGTATCAATCAAAACCGTAGCCTTATCCTTTAAAATAGAAACTTCAATCTTAAATTCCGCTCCTGTTTCTTGAAGAGGCACTCCTTCTGGACGGTGGAAATACCTCTGCAATTTCTTAACGACAGCTTTTTTGGAAATCGCCTGAACAGATGGCTCATTATGAAGCTTTGATTTAACACATTTAGCTTTAGAAATTGGGAACTTTGCACCTAGCGGAAGATAATTTTCCCAGTCTAAGGCAAAAACTCCCTGAAAGAGTTCCTCAAAAGTACGTGCTGGAAATTCACCCACTACAATCTTGATACGATCTGCTGCTCTCAACCAAAGGTTGGTTTCAGCAATTGCACGAACACCACCTTGGAAACGCACCTTACCATTTTCAACCTGCGTGTCATAACCTAACTCACGCAATTCACGTCCAACCACAGCCTCAAGACCTGCTGCTGCAGTTGCTACTAATGTAAATGTTTCTTTCATTGTTATCCTTTTATCTCATTGTTACGCGTACAAACTTTCTTAACCGATAGCTTATTTCCCACTCTTTTCTTTAAATATAAAAGAGAGAATTCTTGCTAAAAGAAGGCTGAGACATGTGTCCCAGCCTCACCTATATGCAATTTTCTATAAGCCATGTTTTGTTCCAGAAGTGACTAGGTACCACTTCCTTCGATAATCATCTGTCTACTGCAAAGCAGTCAGGATGGTCCGTTCGTTTCCAGCCATCCCATGCCCCTACCAAAGTTTGGGTTGCTAGCTTGAGGGGTTTACCGCGTTCCACTTTTTAGGTTTCCCTAAAAACTCCGTCACTGTGGCACTTTCAGAGCTACTAAAACCTATCCGAAGACTTAGCCAGTTCACTCGCCGTAACTTGAAAATCAAGTCCCTAGGCTTATTAATTCACCTAGCACAAACACTACTGGCATCACAGCCAGTGCTAGCATGGACTTTCCTCATGGAAGACTAGCAACCATGCGATTATCCAAAAATTGCACAAACCAGTTTTATTCGACGATTTGTTTTCCAAAGACCTCTTTTTCCAAACGACTGATACGTTTTAAGATATCATAGTTTGAAGCCGAAGCAACATTGGCATTCGCACGTGATGGCTCACTTGTCGCACTTGCGTATGCTGGGCGACTTGCAGGAGCTGATGAAGCTTTAGCCTTAAGTTTTGCATTTTCTTCTTGCAATTCCTTAACTAGAGCAATATAGACACCGTAATCTTTGATTACATCATCTAAAAACTCATCAACTTCTTTTTTATCGTATCCACGCATGCTTGTTTTAAATTCTTGTTCGTAGATTTTCTTGGGCGTTAAATTAATCTTAGCCATTTTTATTCTCCAATACTTGTCTTATCTAACTTACTAATACTTTACTGTCTAATGTTTTTATGATACAGAAAAAAAGATAAAAATGCAAGTTTAAAATTCAATTATATCCTATTCCGACATGACTTCATTGAGGTCATCAAAAGTCAGTCTAGATACGGGATAACCCCTTGCTTCTAACATCATACCGTAAAAATATTTCAGATTTGTTTCATTTTCAGGTTCATAAAATAAATAAGCCTGATCTGTATTGTCAATGAGAAACTGATTAAATTGTTTAAACTGTGCTGGAGATTGGTAAGCGGGAAAGCTATACTTGACAAAATCAACCTGCTTAAAGGCTGCTAGTTTTGTTTGATTCGCTTCATTCCAATTCTGACCATGCGTTTCAAAAGGGAAGAGGGTCGCTAACTTCAAAGGATAGTCTTTTTGAAGTTCTTTGGCTACTTCTAGTGCCCAAAATTCAAAACCGAGGTTCCCAGTAAAAATCATCCAATCCACACCATCATCCAAGAAACGCTTCAAATCACGTTTGATTGCTTTCTTGATAATGGTTACTTTAGGGTCCTTGTCTTTAAAAATACCGAGTTCAAAGCTCTTATAACCAGTTACCAGTAGTGATGTCATTTATTGTTTTCCTCGTTCATTTTATGGTATAATAAAATAGTCTTTATGCATATCTTATAAAGAAGAAGGGAAAGAAATGGTAAACTATCCCCATCAGATATCTCGTAAGATAGCACAAGTACGTCCTAAAAAATCAAATAGAGTTGACTTTGCCAATCGGGGGATGAGCTTTGAATCTGCTATTAACGCGACTAATGATTACTATTTGTCGCGTGGTTTAGCCGTTATTCATAAAAAACCTACCCCTGTTCAAATTGTCAAAGTCGATTATCCCAAACGCTCACGGGCAAAGATTGTAGAAGCTTACTTTAGACAAGCTTCTACTACCGACTACTCCGGCGTTTACAAAGGATACTACATTGATTTTGAAGCCAAAGAGACACGACAAAAGACATCCATGCCTATGAAAAACTTTCATGCGCATCAAATTGAGCACATGTCTCAGGTCATCAGTCAAGATGGGATCTGCTTCGTGCTACTTCACTTCTCGACGCTTAAGGAAACCTACCTTCTGCCTGCCAAAGACTTAATCGCTTTTTATCAGATTGATAAAGGGACGAAATCAATGCCTCTTGATTATATCAAAAAAAGAGGCTATGCAATTGCAGAAGCAGCTTATCCTCAAGTTCCTTACTTAGAAATCATTGAAAAATTATTAGGTGGTAACACATAATGGCTAAATTTAATTTCAGCAACTTTAAAGAATCACTTAACGGTTTGACTAAACGTGCTAAAAACATCAAGGTCAAGCGTTCAGATTCTTCTCGCTATGGCAAAGGAAAACGCTCTGCCGCTTCAGACCAAAGTTTGGGCTGGCGTATTGCAAAATACGGATTTATTGGACTTCTTACTTTCTTTGTAGTCTGTGTCATCGCTGGTGGTAGCCTCTTTGCCTACTATGTTAGCAGTGTTCCTAAACTTACCGAGAACAAACTGCAATCAACAAACTCAAGTAAGATTTACGACGCTAATGGTAGTCTTGTTGCCGACTTGGGAGCTGAGAAACGTGAGAGTGCATCAACAGATGAAATTCCAACAACTCTAGTTAATGCCATCACCTCTATCGAGGATAAACGTTTCTTCACTCACCGTGGGATTGACGTCTACCGTATCATGGGGGCAGCTGTTAACAACCTTCGTCGTAGCAGCACCCAAGGGGGGTCTACGCTCGACCAACAGTTGATTAAGTTGGCTTACTTCTCAACTAACACTTCTGACCAAACCCTTAAACGTAAGTCACAAGAAATCTGGTTATCACTCCAAATGGAGCGTCAATTCACTAAACAAGAAATCTTGACCTTCTATATTAATAAGGTTTATATGGGTAATGGTTACTACGGTATGAAGACTGCAGCTAAATCTTACTTTGGTAAGGACTTGAGCGACCTCTCTGTTGCCCAAGCAGCTCTTCTTGCTGGTATTCCACAAGCACCAACACAATATGACCCTTATGCTAATCCAGATGCTGCCAAAGAACGTCGTAACACTGTTCTTGACGAAATGTATGAAGACAAGAATATTTCTAAAGAAGAGTACGAGCAAGCTAAAGCAACTGATGTATCAGATGGCCTTCTTCCACTTACGAAGAAAGCTAGCTATGAGCCATACTTAGATAACTACATCAAACAAGTTATTGAACAGGTATCTACCGATGCCAACGCTGATATTTACTCAGCAGGTCTCGACGTCTACACTAACCTTAATCCAGATATTCAAAAATATATCTGGAACGTCTATAATACTAACGACTACGTATACTATCCAAACGATAGTCTCCAAGTTGCTTCTACTATTATTGATGTTACTAATGGTCGTGTCGTTGCCCAATTGGGTTCACGTCACCAAGACGAAAACATTGCACTTGGTACCAACCAAGCTGTTCAAACAGACCGTGACTGGGGTTCTACAATGAAACCAATCACTGATTATGCTCCTGCTATTGAAAAAGGTGTTTATACAAACACTGGTACGACTGTTTACGATAATCCTTACAATTTCCCAGGTTCTTCAACACCAGTTTACAACTGGGACCGTAAGTATTACGGAAGCATTTCATTGACTTATGCACTTCAACAATCACGTAACGTTACAGCCGTTAAAGCTCTCCAAGCTGCTGGTTTAGAATATGCTCAATCCTTCTTGAAGGATTTGGGTATCGAGTATCCAGAAATGTACTACTCAAATGCCATCTCATCTTCAACATCATCATCAGATTCTAAGTATGGTGCATCAAGTGAGAAAATGGCCGCAGCTTATGCAGCCTTTGCAAATGGCGGTACTTACTATAAACCATCTTACATTAAATCAATCAAATTTGAAGACGGTTCAACAAAATCATTTGATTCTAAAGGTGTCGAAGCCATGTCACCACAAACAGCCTACATGATGTCAAGTATGTTGAAACAAGTATTGACAGGTGGTACAGCAACTGAAGCTTATGTTCCTGGTACAATCAATGCTGGTAAGACTGGTACATCTAACTACGGTGACGATGAGTACTATAAAGTACAAAAAGAAAGTGGTGTCTATGCTGACCTTATGGTTCCGGATGAAACTTTCGTTGGTTACAATACTAAGTATGCAATGGCGATTTGGACAGGTTACAAAAACCGTAAAACACCACTTTATGGTTCAGACCTTGATATCGCTAAACAAATCTATGGTGTAACAAGTAGCTACCTTAACCAGATGTATGGTGCGGGTTCTGAAGATTTCGATATGCCTAGCGGTGTTTATAATAATGGTAGCTATGTCTTCCTTACTGGTTCTTCAACATCAAATGTTTACACAGGATCACTTGGAACATCTAGCTCATCATCAAGTTTAGACTCAAGCCAAAGCAGTGACTCATCAAGTTCACAAGATAGTCAACAGTACGGCCCTGATGCTTCAACAAATCCATCGACATCGGCCTCTAACGGTTCTGAACATTCAAATTCAAACACTGCTACAGCAGAAGAATAAGAAATAAAAGGGTTATCCGAATGGATAACTCTTTTTTTACCGATAAAATTTAAAGAAGCTATATAAAACCACTAGCATCATTTCCAGTGGTTTTATATATTGTCTTATTTTGAAGCAAGGGCTCCCATTGGGTCCCAAGGAGCAAGTACTTGTGGCTCTGCTTCATAGGCTGCTAATTCGTCTGCTGTTAGGAATTCTTTACGA
>OIIC01000330.1_pt1 | contig 13494 bp, 11 predicted proteins | sample 1582941 | NCBI WGS metagenome assembly OIIC01 (sample SAMN02674970, study PRJEB24791) | human gut metagenome, SKBSTL043 | isolation source: stool | host: Homo sapiens | place: USA | reverse complement strand
AAGAGCGCCCCCGTATCACCTAGATAGATAATCGCTGGATGATAATTGTAAGGGAAAAAGCCCATAATAGCAGCAACCAAGACAAAGATGGTCATGGTCAAGAAAATATCAGTATCATAGAGGAAGAAATAAGAAATCACCCCCATAGTCATAAGGGAAATGATAGAAACTCCTCCAACCAAGCCGTCCAAACCATCAATCAGATTAATGGCATTGGTGATAGCCGCAATCCATAATACCGTTAAAATCAAGGTCAAGACTGGTCCAAAATGAATCATAGGACCACCAAATGGAATCTTAAAGCTATCAAATCGGAAGTCTGTAAAAGCCCAAACAATGACAGCTCCAATAACAATACCAAGCATCTTAGGTAGAGGCTTTAATTCCAAGATATCATCAACGAAGCCCGTCAGAGCTACGACAGATCCCCCCACAACAACCGGCAAGATGTACCTGATGTAAGAAACATGCCAAATATCCTTATGGATAATCATAGGCATAAAGACCAAGGTCGCTAGTACAAAGGCCAACAAAATAGCTAGGCCACCAGCACTAGGCATTGGCTTTTTATTGATACGTCTTGCATTGGGATTGTCAACAGCTCCGACACGTAAGGCCAAAGAACGTACCAAAGGGGTCGTCACAATGGCAATCAAAAAGGTCCCAATCAAAACGAATATATAGTTAATGGTCCAAGGCATGTCTTAGCTCCATTTCGTTGCTTGTAGTACCGGTAAGGCGTCCTCTTCCATCAAGATTGTTGCATGCTCTTGTAGGTAGGCACGTGTTCGGTCTGCCACATTCGCATATTCAAGAAAACGCGCATACATATTGTTCGCGTAATAATCAGGATCATCAGCCAAGTAAAGAAGGATCGTCATGTAGTAGACATCCCCAAGTTTATAAAGCTCAGAACCTTCAACAGGTACATCCTTCAAACCTTGTGTAAAGGTCACCACTTGATCAAAATCAGAGAAGGCCAAGACATAGTGGGTATAGTCTTCACGAATATTTTCTTCAACCACTTCCTTGGTAGGCTCTGTCATAGCCTTATCAACCTCTTCCAAGGTCTTTTCAAGCTCTTCCAGCTTATGGTGTGCTTCGATGTCACCCTTGTCCATAAAGTTACCCTCAAGGGCCTTGAGGAACTCTTCTGGAGAAAGCCCTGAGTAGTCATCCATATCTGACAAATCGTTGAAATCAAGGTCTTCCTTAAGATCTGATTTAGTTACAAAGACATCCACACGATCCTTGCGTGGCGTGACACGGAAGCTCAGCATCCCACTATTTTTAAAGTTATCAGGCAAGTCCAACTCATCCATGACAGTATAGAAAAATTCCTCTGTTTTTTCCTGGGGAATCAAGAAATCCTTCAATTCCATACCATGTTCTTCAAGATCTTCCATGGTAATCATGATTTTTAGAGTTGTCTCGCTTATTTGTTTCATTTCCATATGTAAAAAACCTCGCACGAGTAGTTATTTCATTATACTAGAAAAGCCAAGAGATAGCAATTTCTGAGCAAGTTTGAGTCTTATTTTGGAAAGGATTTCTAAAAACTTCTTAATGCTAACAAAACCTTGTATTTTCCTATTTATACCCGTCACCTATCCTAAAATGGAGTATAATGAAAGTGAAGATATACACGGAGGTGATGACCATGACTGCCTACAAAAAAGGGTGGCTACGAGCTAGCATTGCTGGGGGAATATCGAGTTTATTGACGCTCCTTCTCTACTTGTCGGGGCAACCTTATCAAGTAAACAAATCTACCTTTCTTACAGGACTAATCGTTGCCATCATACTAGCAACTGCCCCCATTTACGACGATAACCGTTTATCGCTCAAACAGCAATCACTTCTCCACTTCTCTATCATGTGTGTTACCATCCTTCCAATTCTCTGTTTGTCCGGATGGTATCCCTTGCATAATGTCGTGGACTTCTTGAAAATCCTAGCTAGTTTCTTGACTTGCGGACTGGTCCTATGGTTGCTAGCTTACCTTGTCTTTGGAAAACTTCTCCACAAATGATCTCAAAACCAGATAAAAAGGACTTCAATTGAAGTCCTTTTTCAGTTTACTTGAACGTAATTATCCGAAAATAAGTTTGACAGCTCCATAAAGAAGCACAATAATACCAAGCACGATACGGTATTTTCCGAAAACTGTGAAATCATGTTTCTTAATGTAATTCATCAAGAAGCGAATCACGAACAAGCTGACAACAAAGGCTGTCACACTAGCTACCAAGAGAATAGCCACTTGTCCACCTGTCAAGGTATTCCCGTCAATGAAATACTTAACCGCCTTAAGTCCACTATAACCAAACATGGTTGGAATACCAAGGAAGAAGGTAAAGTCAGCAGCTACGCTACGACTAGTACCAACGATGATACCCCCAAGAATAGTAGCACCTGAACGGCTTGTCCCTGGAATAATACTCAAGACTTGGAAAAGACCAATATAGAAAGCCGTCTTGTAAGACATACGTGCCAAATCCGTTACCTTAGGCTCTACACGTCGATTGCGGTCCTCAATCCAAATAAAGGCAATCCCGTAGACCACCAACATGATAGCTACTACAAAGAAATTACTGAGATGGGCCTCCATCCAGTCATCTAAAAGAAGACCAAAGAAGGCTGAAGGAATACAGGCAATGACCACCTTGAGCCAAAGTTGCCAAGTCAATTGCACTTCACGTGCTGTCTTACCAGGTTGAAAGGGATTCAAACGTTTAAAGTAAATGACCATAACCGCCAGAATAGCACCAAGTTGGATAACGATATTAAACATATCGATGAAATCTTTACTTTGTCTCAAGTTCAAGAATTCATTCACCAAAATCAAGTGACCTGTAGATGAAATCGGTAGCCACTCAGTGATACCTTCGACAATCCCAAGAAAGACTGCTTTTAGTAATTCAATAATAAATTGTGCCGTTTGCATAATTATCTCCGTTTTAAAATGCTAGCCTCATCACACCAAAAATGATCAAGGCTCCAAATCGTCCTTCCCATTATATCAAATTACAACTTGTATTTGAAGACAATCTTGATATAGAGATTGTTTTTCTAATCCCAACTTATTGTCATTAATCCTAATTTCCTGTAAAATAGTAAGGTATGACATTTTTATAGGAGACATTGTTTCAATGAAAAAAATTATTGTAGCCTGCTTTGCAGCGCTCCTCCTCGTTTTTGGTGGGGTATCAAGCGCTCAAGCAGACGAGTATCTCCGTGTCGGTATGGAGGCTGCCTATGCACCTTTCAACTGGACGCAGGACGATAACTCAAACGGAGCCGTTCCAATCGAAGGTACCAAACAGTATGCCAACGGTTATGACGTGCAAATCGCTAAAAAAATCGCTGAAGCCCAAGGCAAGAAACCCTTGGTGGTTAAAACAGCTTGGACAGGTTTGATTCCTGCCCTCACTTCCGGCAAGATTGATATGATTATCGCAGGTATGAGCCCAACAGCTGAACGTCGTCAAGAAATTGACTTTTCAGATAGCTACTACCGAAGCGAACCTGTCATGGTTGTCAGCTCAGATGGTGATTATGCCAACGCTAAGAGCCTCAAAGACTTCAAGGATGCTAAAATCACAGCTCAACAAGGGGTTTATCTCTATAATTTGATTGATCAAATCCCAGGTGTCAGCAAACAAACCGCTATGGGAGACTTCGGTGCTATGCGCCAAGCCCTTGCATCTGGTATCATCGATGGTTATGTTTCAGAGCGTCCTGAAGCAAAAACTGCCGAAGAAGCTAGCTCAAAATATAAGATGATTACGCTTAAAGATGGTGGTTTCCAGGTTTCAGACGATGACGTATCCTTGGCCGTCGGTCTTCGCAAAGGAGACAGCCAGCAAATGGAACAAGTCAATAAGGTCCTTGCTGGAATCAGCCAAGAGGAACGTGTCAAACTGATGGATCACATCATTGACATCCAACCTGCAGATAAGACTGATGAGGCTAAAAAAGGAAACTTCTTTAGTCAGATGAGCACTATCATCGCTAAGAACTGGCCACAATTCTTACGTGGTACAGGAATTACCCTTCTTATCTCAATTATCGGTACAGTTGTGGGTACTTTCATCGGTCTTATGATTGGTGTTTACCGTACAGCTCCTAAGGCTGCTAATAAATTTGTAGCCTTGCTCCAAAAACTCTTCGGTTGGGTGCTTAATGTCTATATCGAAGTTTTCCGTGGTACGCCAATGATTGTACAATCTATGGTTATCTACTACGGTACTGCCCAGGCCTTTGGTATCAACATTGACCGTACCCTAGCAGCTGTCTTCATCGTTTCTATCAACACTGGAGCCTACATGAGTGAAATCGTTCGTGGTGGTATCTTCGCTGTAGATAAGGACAATTTGAAGCTGCAACTGCTCTTGGATTTACCCATGGTCAAACCATGCGTAAGATTGTTCTTCCACAGGTTATCCGTAACATCTTGCCAGCTACTGGTAATGAGTTCGTTATCAATATCAAGGATACCTCTGTTTTGAACGTTATCTCTGTTGTGGAACTTTACTTCGCAGGTAACACTGTCGCAAGCCAAACTTATCAATACTTCCAAACATTCTTTGTTATCGCAGCAATCTACTTTGTTCTTACCTTCACAGTGACACGCATCTTGCGTTATGTAGAACGCCGTTTGGATCAAGATACTTACACACAAGGAGGGGTTCACTAATGACTGAGACGATTTTAGAAATTAAAAACCTCAAAAAATCATACGGAAAAAATGAAGTCCTCAAAGATATCTCCCTCAGTGTCAAAAAGGGTGAGGTTATCTCAATTATTGGTTCTTCAGGTTCAGGGAAATCAACCTTCCTTCGCTCTATTAACCTACTCGAATCACCTTCAGGTGGTGAAATCCTCTATCACGGAGACAACGTCCTTGAAAAAGGTTACGACCTCACTACCTATCGTGAAAAACTCGGTATGGTTTTCCAATCTTTCAACCTCTTTGAAAACCTTAATGTTTTGGAAAATGCTATCGTAGCTCAAACAACTGTTCTCAAACGTGACCGTAAAGAAGCTGAAAGCATCGCCAAAGCTAACTTGGAGAAAGTTGGTATGGGGGAACAATACTGGAAAGCTAAACCCAAACAACTTTCAGGGGGACAAAAACAACGTGTGGCCATTGCCCGTGCCCTCTCTGTTGATCCAGAAGCCATCCTCTTTGACGAGCCAACTTCAGCCCTTGACCCAGAAATGGTAGGGGAAGTACTCAAGACTATGCAGGAGCTATCTGAAACTGGTTTGACCATGATTATCGTTACCCATGAAATGGAGTTCGCACGTGATGTTTCAGACCGTGTCATCTTCATGGATAAAGGAGTAATCGCTGAACAAGGTAGCCCAGAACAAATCTTTGAAAATCCTAAAGAAGAACGTACTAAGGAATTCCTCAAACGTTTCTTGGGTTAAAAACGAAAAAGTTAAGGTTTCGACCTTAACTTTTTTAGATTCTCAAATATATAAAAAAACGGCAATTGCCGTTTTTTTGTCTATAATGATTAGTTACGACGTGTACGTCTGTCAACGAAACCAAGGAAGGCCAATAGTGTCATGAAGAGACCTACAAGACTGAATCCTGCTGCAGTTGACTCACCTGTTTCTGGCAAGCTGTCTGCTGCTTGTACAGGAGCTTGTTTCTCAGCTTTTGTTTGACCATAATTTACAGGAACTTGAGCTACAGTTTGAGCTGCTTGTTCTTGTGTTGTGAAAGCAATAACTTTACCATCTACATCGTAAACAGGTACTGGTGTAAGACCTTTGGATGTAATGTTAGCGAACTCTTTAGCCAATTGTGTTTGACGCTCTTTGTCTGCCTTAGCTTTCATGTAGTTATCGAAGGCTGTTTGAACAGTCGTGTATTCGCTCGTTAATTTATCACGTTTAGCAGACAATTCAACAAGTTTCGCACGTTCAGTTGAAAGAGCTGCTTTCGCCGCAGTAAATTTGGCAAAGGCTGTTGCACGTTCTGCTTTAGCCTTAGCTAGGTTACCTGAAGCATTTGTAAGGGCTGCTAGACGGTTCTTAGCAGCAGTCAAGGCTTGGTTAGCTTGTGTCAATGCTACTTGTTTCTTAGCAGTATCTTGCTTAGCAGCGTTGTAGGCATTTGTCAAACGTTGCAAGGTTGCAGAACTTGTCGCAAGTTTATCTTTAGCTGTTTGAAGCTCTGCTTGTTTTTCATCAAGAGTTGCTTGAGCTTTGCTAAGGGCTGCTGCTTTTTCTTGTGCGTTAGCATTAAGGTTTTCAACTGCAGCGTTAGCTTTTTCCAATTCTGATTTAGCAGTTGCAAGGGCTGCTTGTTTTTCAGAAAGGTTATTCTGAGCAGCTGCCAACTTGCTTGCAGTCGCTTTAAGAGCTGCAAGTTCTGACTGAGTATTCTTAAGCTTAAGAGTTGCTGACTCAGAAGCCGCTTTCTTGCTAGCCAAGTCACTTTGAGCTTGATCGTTAGCTTGCTTAGCAGCTTCATAAGCTGCTTTTGCAGCAGCAAGATTTGCATTTGAAGATGATTGAGATTGGTTACCTACATATGGGTTAGCAATCTTAGTTGTGTCAAAGCTACTATCAGAAGCGATAGAATTTTTATTGACATTGTTTACGTGAACGTTAAAGGCACCGGCAACAACACTGATGTCTGTTCCAATGTAAGACTCACCACCATCTGCTGTAAGTCCAGAGATAGAACGAGCATGGTTCCACTCATTACCGTTAAACATGAAGTCAAGCATAGCTTCATAGACATATTTCTTAATGTCGTTAAGGGTAAATGGTCCTGTCAAACCTTGCCATGTATTAAGGTTTTCACCAATACTTACACTATTAAATGACTTACCAGCACGGTCAAGGGCGGCACTATCATGTCTTTTATGGGTAATAGCTTCCCAACCCCAGTTATCTGCTACATAACCGTCTGAAACACGGTCGGCCGCAAGAACACTACCTTTTGAAACAGATGTTTGAGTTGTACCAAAAGCTGTACGAATTTGGTTAATCAAACTTGAAGCATACAATGACAAATCTGTAATTTGAGCTTCACTAAGGTTATTCAAATCACTAATTTTAACATTTTTATCCGCTTCATTATCTTGATAACTATTGTTACCACGATCACGTTTATTGACGTTCTTCAAGACTTGTTCAGCTTGAGCTTTTTCTGCTGCTGTCACTGTTTTAGACTCATGAATCTTAAGAGCATTGACATACTCTTGTGACACTGAGAATTTTTGACGAACATTAGCTGTTGAAGTTGTTGAAGATTCTGCTTTTTTCTTAGCTGCTTCAGCGGCTGCAAGGGCAGCTGCCTTTTCATTAGCTACTGTTTGAGCAGTCTCATAGGCTGCTTTAGCTTGGTTTGCTGCATTTTGGTCTGCAGTCAATTGACCTTCTTTAGCTGAAATAGCAGTAGCTTTTTCTTTATCAGCTGCCTGAGCGGCTGCCAATTCTTCTTGAGCTTTTTTCTCAGCTACTGTTGCAGCGTCAAAAACTGATTGTGCTTTAGCTTGGTTAGAAGCTGCCTCAGAAGCGCTAGAACCATTAAGAGCTGCTTTAGCAGCATCTACTGATTTTTGAGCATTAGCAACTTCACTAGCTTTAGCATTGACATTAGCTTGATCTGTATTAACGACAGATTGCTGTTTGTCTGCTGCATCTTTGGCATTTTTTTCTGCTGATTGAGCTGTTTCGACTGCTGACTTAGCTTCCTTAGCCGCATTTTCTGCAGTAGTTACTTGACCTTGAGCGGCAGCAATAGTTTCTGGACTTGCTTCATCGGCTGCTGTTTGTGCCTTTTGCAAGTTAGCATCTGCTGTCGCTAGATTTGCTTGAGCCTGGTTGGCAACTGCTTCATGATTAGCAACTACTGACTCTTGTTGCGATACTGCTTGATTTGCAGCGTTGGCTTGTTCTCTAGCCGCTTCAACTTGGGCTTGAGTTGGGACAGCTTGTGTAGCTGTCGATGATACTGATGCTGTTGTTGAGGCTTGATCGTTTGTCGTTACCTCATCAGCTTTAGCAACTGTAGCAGAAACTGCAAGTGCTGCAATTCCAGCTGTCGCCAAAACCTTTTTATTCATAAGACGAACTCCTTTTTATGTTAAAAATTCACTACTATATAATAACATTTTAATAATCCTGAAACAAGATGCTGACTCCTAATTTTTTAAATTTAATTATTTTATAAGCTTTCATAGCCTGTTTACAAAAACCATTAAATTGTTAGTCAAAAGTAGAGTTGCTGTTTCAAAGTCCTTTTTTAGTCTTTGATTCTGCCTTATCTTTCCATTCTATCAAAACTTCGTTACAGTTTCTTAACTTTCTTTAAACGTTTTTTGATATAATGTGTACTCATCATATGCAAATGGAGGAGCAAAGTGGCAAAAACATTAAAAACATTGAGTAACATCTTACTAGGAATGCTCTCACTGGCCTTGTCTTATTGGTTTTATAGGGGCCATCTCGAACAGTACGTTCATTACATCGCTCATTATGGCTCCTACTTCCAAGTCTTACTCAACCTAGTCATTATTGTCCTACTGAGTTACTTTGTCTACGCTTTTTTGAAACTCCTTCTTACCAGACAGCTGAAAAAACAGACACTGCTCCTACTCTACTTCATTTACTTTCTTGCTCTCTTCTACCTACTTTTCTTGAAAAACATTGGTACCCAAGGTCTCTCACTTAATCCCCTTTCCTTCGCTCGGGAATTATACTGGGGGAGCCACTTCGTTCCCGTCATGAACCTATTAATGTTCATTCCTCTGGGACTCCTATTTTCTTCACGATTGAGTAATCTCCTACTTTGTCTCCTGACCCTTTTCACCGTCGAATCCATTCAGTACTTCGGACATTTAGGAGTCTTTGATTTAGGAGATATCGCCTTAAATATGCTAGGTATCCTTGTCGGAACTGCTATCCATCAACTCCCTCAATTTCAAACAGTTATCAAAAAGATTTTAAGTTAAAAAACTTCCAGAATTAATTTTGGAGTTTTTTTTTGTTCTATAGATTAATCATCGTAAGAAATTTTTAGAGGAATGCAGAAAAACAGCCCTCTACATCTAGAGAGCTGTTTTGAACTCAGGCTAAAATCCTAGCGAATAAAAAAACTGCCCCATCATAGAGCAGTTCCATTTTCGTGTATTCAATTGAACAAGGCCTAAGCACTTGTATCTTGAATTAACGACGAAGTCCAAGTGAGCTGATCAACTCACGGTAACGGTTAACGTCTGTGCGGCGAAGGTATGCCAACAAGTTACGACGGTGACCGATCTTCTTCAACAGACCAACGTATGAGTGGTGGTCTTGCTTGTTAGCCTTTAAGTGAGCGTTCAAGTTGTTGATATCACTAGTTAAAAGTGCAATTTGAACTTCTGGAGAACCAGTATCGCCATCGTGACGTGCGTATTCTTTAATTAATTCATCTTTCTTTTCTTTTGAAATAGCCATTAGAAAATACCTCTCTTTTAAATAATTGCCATTAACAACGTTAACCGTCGGCGGCGGGAAAACAGCGTTAATGGTTCCAACAAATAATAATATTACATTGAAGTTTTTAAAAAAGCAAGCCCAAATTACCTTGCACCAAAAGCTTCTATTAAGTATAATTAACGAGTAAATCTATTTTATCGAGGTGATTTTGATGCCACAAATTAAATCAGCAATTAAACGTGTTAAGACTACTGCTACTGCTAACAAGCGCAATGCTGCTGAATTAAGTAAATTGAGAACTGCTGTAAGAAAATTCAACGAAGCTGTTGAAAATGACGCAAAAGATGTCCTCGATTTAGAAGTTAAAGCTGCACGTGCTTTAGATAAGGCTGCTTCTAAAGGTCTTATTTCTAAGAACAAGGCTAACCGTGATAAGTCACGCTTATCTAAGAAGGCTGCTAACAAGTAATCACTTGCTTGACACTTTATATTAGACAAAATAAAAGCTCGGAGATAATTCTCCGGGCTTTTTTGTCGTCTAAATTTTTAGTAAGAAAAGTTTTAAAAACTCATTCCCGCGATATGTTCCATTTTTATATCCAAAATCAAGTTCAATTGCCTGCTTTAATAGGCTCGCTAGCTTATTCAAAGAGACTTTATTTTCCATAGCTAACTTTACCCGATATGGATTTACCTTTAACTCTTTAGTAATTTGATCTTTACTCCAACGCCGATTTTGAAGAACTTTAACGCAATTCAAAAATTCAATTTGCGACTCAAAAATAGCTAATAATTGAATCGCACTTGCTCCTTCTCTTAGATGATCATCTAAACGCTGAGTAGCTTCTTGATAATTTTTATTAAAAGCGGCTGTTAATATTTCAAAAATATTTTCTGAAAGAGAGCGATCAATATTTTCATTAATTAGGGTCTCTGTAATTCTTTTATCTTCCCCAACAATATTTTTTAATTTCAAGTAATTACTTAACGCTGCATCTAAAACTTGATCACTTCTTTGGATTAAAATTTGCAGCGCCATGTTCGTAATTTGGTAGCCTTCTTCCTTGCTAATTGCTTTAATTACCCCACTCACTTCATAAGGCTTAAGCGCTGTTTCAACAACATTAACATGCTCCAGCAAAAATTTACTCATCTTTTTTCGGCGATCGATTTTTTCATAATTAGCTACAAAAGCCACTATATCTTCTAAGTCATCTAAATGTTCGATAATTTTAGTTAATTTTTCAATTTGCTTTTTATACTTTTGCGGGACCTTAGCCATTAAAAAGAAAGGATTCTTAACAACGACAATTTTCTTAGAACTAAACAAAGAAGACTCTGTTAAAGTAGCCATTAGTTCATCCAACCCATCTTCAAGGCAATCCACAATTACTTGGTCAAGGTCTGTAAATTTCTTTTGATTAAGATAATTACGCACTAAATAATCATTAAAAAAAGAATCTGGTCCCTGGATCAAAAGATTAGCATTCTTAGGATTGGTCTGTTTAAAAAGAGAGATTAATGTCATTTTGTATTTCCTTTATAAAAAGTCGTAATTGTCTCACTGTTAAACGGTGAGTAATTCCAAGTAATTGTACCACTATCTTGCGTATTTAAGTATGAGATGCTCAAGTCTTTCAATGTTTTTAAAGTTTCCTGATGGGGATGACCAAAGCGATTATTTCGTCCTGATGAAATAAAAACGAGTTGCGGATTTAACTGTTTTAAAAAGTCTGGATCACTAGAAGTCTTACTACCATGATGCCCCAGCTTGAAATAATCTACTTGTAAATTATAGTGATTTAAAATTTCTTTTTCTCCTTCTCTACCTAAGTCTCCGGTAAAAAGCCAACGTTTATTTGCTAACTTAAAAGTTAAAGACAGAGAATCTTCATTTTTACCCAAACCAGGTTTAAAAGGATAAACTACATCAAAATTTAAATCTTTAGTTTTAACTTTATCTCCTGCAAGTAAGGGAATTAATTGGACATCTTTTAAATGGCCATTTATTTTTCTTCTAAAAGATTGGTTATCTGTTAATCCTCTAGCAAAATATAATTTTTCTACTGGAATTTGATCAAGGAGTGCTTTTAAATCACCAATATGATCCGCATCTTGATGACTTAAAAAAACGCCATCCAAATGATCAATTCCTTGAGCATATAAAAATGGGATCGTAATTCGATTTAATTGTGGCTCGCTTTTCTTTTTACCAAAATTCAATTTTCCGCCGGTATCTATTAAATAAGTCTTTCTATTCAACGGCGTAGTAATCAAAATGCTATCGCCTTGGCCAACATCAATAAAAGAGACTTGTCCTTTTAAAGGAAAATGAATCAAGCAAAAAATACTAACATATGCTCCAACTATGATCGATCTTAACTTTAATTTTTGAATCTTATGTTTAGGTAAAATAATTAAAAATACTGTCACAACTAATAAAAATATTGTTTGCAGCCAATTGATTTGACCAAAAGTTACTAAGCCCAATTGCTTATCAGCAATAAAATTAGTTAAATCTGCAAGTCCTTTAAAAATTGGTTCACTTAACTTTACAGTTGCTGGCAAACACCAAAACAAAAAAATTACAATAAAGGTCAGTGGTAAGAGAATAAAATTAAAAATTGGAACAATTAAAAAGTTATAAATGACAGTTAAAAAATTAATCCGATAAAAATTATGTAATAAAATCGGTGTGATTAACAAATTAAGAGCAAAATTCTGTCTAATTTTCTTAAAGTCTTTACTTATTTCTAGACCAAAAACTAGTAAATAGCTCAAAATAGCTCCACTGCTTAAAAATAATAAAGGATTAAAAAGCAAATGCGTTAAAACCACTATCCCTAACTTGTCGCCGCTACTAACCATAATTTTCTTTCTTTTAAAGAAAACACCCCAAAAGTAACTTAAACTTGCACGAACAAAGCCAGCCTGAAAATTAGACAATAAGATTTCGATTACTAAAAAAGTAACGCAAAGTATTGTAACCTCTTCTTCTGTTCTCTTCATCACTGTCCCTAGCCATGTAATACCTAAGATATATAAACTCACATGTAAACCGGAGATACTCAGAAGATGAATAATGCCTAGGTCTCGATAACTATTCAGTAAAACCTTATTATCTGTACTCGGGTTTTGTGCTAACACCATTTCACTAGCAAAAAATCTAGTATATTGGGGCATTTTTTCAAAATAATTCATCAAAAATTTACGGAGCATATGAACCCAATCAAAAACAGCAATCTGCTTAGGATAAATTTGATAACTCTCAAGCTTAACTCTTTCCCTGATTTTTTTACTGCGATAATATTTTTGATAATCAAATTCACCAGGATTCGTTGCAGGCATAATCGTTTCTACTTTTGCCTTGTAGTTTACCAAATAAACGACATGATATTTGTTTAATTCCTTTTCAAAAGACTTATTTGCACTTCCATTGACTAAAACTTTATTCTTCCCTATTTTTCCTTCTCCATAGAAGAAATTATCACTCACCTTCACTTGATCACTATATATTAGAATCGGCTCTCTAATTTCTAATTCACTTGTTCTTTGATTAATAAAGCATAAAGTTATAATTACTCCTAAAAATATTGCAACTAAATACCAATATTGCGGAAATTTATAAGTTAGCAACAAACAAAAAATAATTAAAAACAATGTAGCAACAATACCTTGGATAAGGTTAGTGGTCTGCAAGATAAGAAAAGTTGCTGAAATACAAACTAAGCCAAGCAATAAATAAAATCCAGTGGCATAGAAACTAGAGTGCCAACTGATCTTTGAGCTTTTCAAAAGTTTTTTCACCAATTCCTGTTACCTTAGTCAAATCTTCAATTTGCTTAAAGCCACCATTTTGATCACGATAAGCAATGATTTGCTCTGCCTTCTTTTGACCAACGCCGTTTAACTTTTGTAAGTCCTGCACCGTTGCTGAATTTAAATGAACTTGCTCTGAACTTGAACTAGAAGTATCGGAAGCGGCAGGATTTTGACTATTAGAAGTTCCATTTCCAGGAAGATTTTCTACTTTTTCACCAATAT